>Ga0207422_1000205_pt1:0-180000 | contig 231326 bp, 178 predicted proteins | sample MarCyaLeptolynsp_FD_187757 | JGI IMG/M metagenome (GOLD analysis project Ga0207422, IMG submission 187757) | Marine cyanobacterial communities from Panama - species 1 Leptolyngbya sp. (SPAdes) | ecosystem: Environmental > Aquatic > Marine > Unclassified | place: Panama: Panama City... | reverse complement strand
GTTCTTTTCACCTTTCCCTCACGGTACTTGTTCACTATCGGTCACATAGGAGTATTTAGCCTTACCCAGTGGTCTGGGTAGATTCACACAGGATTTCTCGGGTCCCGCGCTACTCAGGTGCACCATAGCTTGATCTTGATTTCGGGTACGGGCCTATCACCCTCTGTGGACTGACTTTCCAGACAGTTCCCCTATCAATCACAATACATGTTTGGTGTCCTACAACCCCGGAATACATGTACTCCGGTTTGGGCTGGTCCCAGTTCGCTCGCCGCTACTACGGGAATCACATTCGTTTTCTTTTCCTCTGGGTACTGAGATGTTTCACTTCCCCAGGTTAGCTTCCTTTCGGATAATGCCGCATTACCAGCATTGGGTTATCCCATTCGGAGATCTCCGGATCATAGCGTATTTCCCGCTACCCGAAGCTTATCGCAGGTTGTCACGTCCTTCATCGCCTCTATGTGCCAAGGCATCCACCGCATGCCCTTAATATCTTACCAAGATAACATTCTCTGTTCGCGCATTTCTCGCGCGCTGTCTCTATGACTCGGTTTTGACTTAAAGACTGATTGCTTTCTACTGATATGTATTTTTCAACATATCCAAACCAATTTTCAAATAACTAATGCGAGCATTATATCTCGCTTGTGGACCCTAACGGGATCGAACCGTTGACCTCCAGAATGCAAATCTGGCGCTCTCCCAGCTGAGCTAAGGGCCCTTTTTCGCTTAAAGCGATCTAAGGCTACATACGCCTGCCGAGTGGGCCTGAGATGACTTGAACATCCGACCTCACGCTTATCAGGCGTGTGCTCTAACCAGCTGAGCTACAGGCCCATCAGGATTCATAAAAGAACTCACCTCTTACTAACGGAGATAAGATCTTTAGAAATAGAAAACAGTAGCAAGCCGAAACACAATCGTAACTTATTTTTAAGAGATAACTCTTGAAAGGAGGTGATCCAGCCGCACCTTCCGGTACGGCTACCTTGTTACGACTTAGCCCCAGTTACCAAGTTCGCCATAAACATATTAAAATATGTCTTCGGGCGCCCCCAGCTTCCATGGCTTGACGGGCGGTGTGTACAAGGCCCGGGAACGTATTCACCGTAGCGTGCTGATCTACGATTACTAGCGATTCCAACTTCATGGAGTCGAGTTGCAGACTCCAATCCGAACTGAGAACGGCTTTGGGGATTATCTCCACCTCGCGGCTTCGCCCATTGTACCGTCCATTGTATCACGTGTGTAGCCCCAGACGTAAGGGCCATGATGACTTGACGTCATCCCCACCTTCCTCTCCACTTGCGTGGGCAGTCTCTTTAGAGTGCCCAGCCGAACTGCTGGCAACTAAAGATAGGGGTTGCGCTCGTTGCGGGACTTAACCCAACACCTCACGGCACGAGCTGACGACAGCCATGCAGCACCTATGCATAAGCCCCGAAGGGAAACCTGCTTTCACAGGCGGTCCTATGCACTTCGAGCCTGGGTAAGGTTCTTCGCGTTGCATCGAATTAAACCACATGATCCACCGCTTGTGCGGGCCCCCGTCAATTCCTTTGAGTTTCAACCTTGCGATCGTACTCCCCAGGTGGTATGCTTAACGGGTTTCCTCCGGCACTGACCCTCAAGGGGCCAACACCAAGCATACATCGTTTAAGGCGTGGACTACCAGGGTATCTAATCCTGTTCGCTACCCACGCTTTCGTCCATGAGCGTCAATGATGAGCCAGGCGGCCGCCTTCGCAACTGGTGTTCCTCCAGATATCTACGCATTTCACTGCTACACCTGGAATTCCACCGCCCTCTCTCACATTCAAGACCTGCCGTATCGAAGGCATTCCCGCGGTTGAGCCGCGATCTTTAACCTCCGACGCACAGGCCCGCCTGCGGACCCTTTACACCCAGTAAATCCGGACAACGCTAGGACCCTACGTATTACCGCGGCTGCTGGCACGTAGTTAGCCGGTCCTTCCTCTGATGGTACATTCCCGGCCTTCGCGGAAGGCTTTTATTCCCATCTGACAGTGGTTTACGGGGCATAGCCCTGTCATCCCACACTCGGCGTCGCTGGTTCAGGGTTTCCCCCATTGACCAAAATTCCTCACTGCTGCCTCCCGTAGGAGTCTGGACCGTGTCTCAGTTCCAGTGTGGCTGATCGTCCTCTCAGACCAGCTACTGATCGTTGCCTTGGTGAGCTTTTATCTCACCAACTAGCTAATCAGACGCGGGCTCATCCCTATCCGTGTAAAACTTTGACACAAGTGCCTCATCAGATATTAGCCATCGTTTCCAATGGTTATGTCTGTGATAGGGGCAGATTACCCACGCGTTACTCACCCGTTCGCCAGTGATCCGAAGATCCCTTGACTTGCATGTGTTAGGCACGCCGACAGCGTTCGTCCTGAGCCAGGATCAAACTCTCCGTATAATAACAGAATTGTTTGTTTTCCTGTTTCTAGTATTTGTATGTTGTACGATTTATCGTTTCGGCTGAAAGATCATGTTTATGCATGTGTCTTTCTGCTATCTGTTTTCTATTTTCAAAGAACTCTCTCCTAGAGCCAGCTAAGAATATTAAGTTTTCTTAACCCGCCATTTTAGGCGTCATCAAAATTAAGAATGTTTTTCAAATTGGCAAAACTTTTTCTTAAAAAAAATTTGCCAGACTTTCTTGAATCGCATCGCGCTCTAAAAGGGATACAAAATTAAGAAGGTTTCCGTTAACCGCCAAAAGATTTTTAAAACCTTTTAACCGCCTTTACCAACACTCTCAACTCCAAAGAACAATCTCTATTCCCGTTTTGGGGTAGACTTCTAAATTAGGTAATCCATTTATACTATGCAAGTATCTGCAAATATTTTTTTGCCAGACTACCGTTAATATTTCAAAAAGCATCCCCCTTTTTTGGGAATGCGAACTTAAACATTTAATTGATACCTACAATGCACAAAGTGCTTATTCCCATAAAAACTGGCATTTTGTGGATAAGTCAGCGGTTATATCAGTATAGTTAAAGACAAGTATATCGATATCGTCAGCTTTCAAGTCCCAGCTCAGATAAAAAAAGATACTAGCTTTCTGGTTTCATCAAAGGAAAAACATTGATCACTGTTGGTATGTCCTCAAATATCGGGTTGCTTTTTGCAATACTAACTGCTTGATCCAGCGACTCGGCTGAGATAACAAAATAGCCTGCTATTATTTCTTCACCTTCATTGAAAGGCTCTTCTTTAATCTTACCACCGATCTTTGAAAGCGTCTTGGCATTTTTAGCTACTGGCGCCGCACTTACTAATATATTTTCTTCCCTCAGCCGAGTAATATACTCAAGACCATTTTTCATATGGTTCTGAATCTCATCTTGAGAAAGATCTGTCCAGATATTTCCTTTAGTCTCTATTAGTAATAGGTATTCATTCATTGTATTTTATTGTTTATTGAAGAATTTGTTTTGTCATAGTACAACTCAAATTCTTATTTGGGGACATAATCTTTCATTCTAAACTTACTTTTCCGGATCATAGCTCTGATTCTATCAATAATAACGTCATTCTCTGTGTTACTTATAGCTATATTATAGTAGTTAATTGCAATCCGGAACTCTCCCAATTCTTCATATAAATACCCAAGGGATAATTGCGCCAGGTAGTAATGATCCAGGGAAGATATTGCTTCTATATCTTTAATTGCTTTAGCTGGATCATATACAATACCCTCGATAATCAAACGATTTAATCTAACAATATCTGTATCCCAAAAGGATTGAAGAATATCATATTCTTTTAGTATTGCCTTCCAGTCTGTCTGCTCATAGCTGGTAGCAGATGTATGATACGCAGAGATTATTGCTAGAGAATGATACTTAGAAAGATTCTGATGTGGCTCAGACATCATTAAATACTGACATCCTCTTATAATCTTTTGCTTATCCCACTCTGATCTATCCTGATCGCGGAGATTTATAGGATTAGCTGACTCATCGTACCTGGCATTGGTTCTGGAATCATTGAAATAGATTAGAGCTAGGACCGCATAGTAATTACTCTTTTCTTCTAATGCCGGATGTCTTGATAAATGTAACACCATATTACACACCATATTGCATAGAGAAGTATTATTTACCTTTATAGCAGAATGCAATCTATAGCCCAGTTGATAGATTGTAAAAAGTATTTCTAAGGCATTCGGCCCCCTCTCTCTAATCTTATCCCCAATAGGTGACTCAATCCTAAGGTTTTCCTTCCTTATCTTGGCTCTTGCCCTTTTCAGTCTCTTAGAAATAGTTTCTGAGCTTGTAATATAGATTTCGGCTATTTCCCGAACTTTTATCCCCATAACCGATTTCATGAATAATGCAGTCTGCGATTCAATAGTCAGGGAAGGATGACATACTGCAAGCAGGGCTCTGAGCCATTCATTGTCCATTTCCTGAGTAGTTCTTATCTCGTCAAGATCATGATAATTTTTCAATCGTTTATCCAGAATAGAATCATTTCCAGTATCTAAGTGATTATTCTTGTTTTTTAGAATATTCAATAATCTATTTTTGGCTACCGAATATATCCAGCCACTCGGATTCACAGGTATATGATTATCAGACCAATTAGCAACCGCTTCTCCAAAAGCATCGTGCACCGCATCTTCGATATAAACTCTATCAACACCAGGATACTTTTCAGTCAGACCTGAGACAATATTCAACTTGTGTAACCTATAAACTTGGTCAATCTTATCTATTCTATCCATCTGCTAGCTCTTAACCATAATAGGTACTTGCCAATCAAACACCTGATTGAGACAATATAAAGGAATTCTAAGTTTTAATTAGTAATACTCCTAACCTACTTCAGCACTGTCAGTCATCTATATCCATAGTAAGTTAGATTTCTCAGGAATGCGAATTAGTTATAAATAAAAAGGCCCATAAAATGGGCCCATTAGTAATATAGAGGATAGGATTGGTTTACTTTAGAAAGGCACTCAGCATCCAGCTATGTTTCTGCATATCAAATATATAATGGTTCAGCATATCCAGAGTGCCATGGTCACCTATCTCATGAGCAATATTTGCTGCAGCAGTTTGTGTTTTAAGTATCACCTCGTAATCAGAAAGAATTTCTTTCACCATACCCCTGGCATCAGGGATACTTTTTGGTTCCTTAATGGAACTGTGTTGTAGATACTCTTTAAGAGTTGAGAGAGGTGTATGGCCAAATGTTCTTATCCTTTCTGCAACCTCATCTATCTCTTCCTTAGTCTTGTCATATCTCTGCTCAAACTGCTCATGTAGATCGAAGAAATCACCACCCGTTACATTCCAGTGAAAATTTCTTAGTTTTTGGTAATGTACATGATAATCAGCTAGTAATTTATTCAGTTTAGCAACCAGGTCTTTAGTCTCTTTTTTTGTAAAACCGAATTTGAGCTCTTTGCTTGCAGACATATTTTCTCCTTATTAATACTGTGTCTTACTAAATCCAAGTACGATAAATTAATTCTATTATTGTTCGGAATCTATAGTTTTTCTCTAAGTCAGGGCTAAATAATTCAAAGCTATCTTCGGCAGCAAAGTATAAACATCTTATATTTAGTTGTTGAAAATGATTACTTCAGGGTCAGCATTACGAAATTAGCACTTTAAGCTAAAATGAACTGTTTCATTTCAAGAAGTATTACTATCAATAGTCATTAAGCTGCTGATACCATTTAATAAACACACTGGAATACATCATTCAACGATAAAACAAATATAAATCCCCACGAGACATTAAATTTGCAAAATGTAATAACACTCAATAAATGAAATGAAAAAAGAAACAAGTTATCAGCTACTCACTTTTTATAAATTTGTAGATATACCCAATCCTCAGGAAATTGTCGCAGATATGTATCGATTCTGTCGTGATACAGGCATGCGCGGTAGGGTATTCATAGGAGAAGAAGGGATCAATGCCACATTGAGTGTAAACAAAGGACAGTGCAAGGCACTGAAGCTTTATCTTGATTCCATTCCCTACTTCAAAGAAATCCCTTTTATTGATGAGAAAGCTCAGGCAATAGAAGAACACGCCTTCCCTAAAATGATCGTAAGATATCGAGATGAGATTGTAGCACTTGGGGTCAAATACTCACAAAAAGAGATAGAAGATCATAAATACAAAATTTCGCCTGATAATTTTAAAGAAAGGCTCGAAAATGACCCGGAATCACTTGCCATATTAGATTTGCGTAATAACTACGAATATAAACTTGGTCACTTCAAAGGTGCAATACCAGCCGGAACTATTAACTTCAGGGATACAGCTGATTTCCTTGAAAAATACCGCGATCATCTAAAAGGCAAAGATATAGTAATGTATTGTACAGGTGGCATCCGATGTGAAAAAGCTAGTAAGATGTTGGTTGATGCCGGTATTGAAAAGCCGCTACAGCTTGAAGGTGGTGTGGTAAACTATGTTAATCGCTATGATGATGGTAATTGGCTGGGCAATCTCTATACTTTCGATGGTCGCATTAGTACATCGGTTGTGTCTGAAGATAAGCGGACAATAATTTCTAAATGTCACTATACCGGGGAGCCTGCCGAGGAGTACTTTAACTGTCGTTATGGTCCCTGCAATGCCCAGCTAATAGCTAAGCCAAAGGAATACAAAAAACATATGGGCTTTTGCAGCTATCAATGTGCAGAAAATGGACACCAAGATATGCTAGTAAAGGATATTGAGTTTGATCCTTTTCAGTACAAAAATGCTCGAATTGAGATTAAAAATAATCCGAATAAAAAAGATGAATTATTCGAACAGATGCAAAGCCATCTAAAAGAAAATCTTAAAGGGGTTCGATTTAATCACCAAAAACCTCTTAGTGAAGAAGAAGAAATGAAGATGTATATCGAAGAGTATTTCCCAGCTTAAATAATAAGGGGCCAAATTGGCCCCTTATTTATAATACAGCTTTTTCAATCTAATAATTTATTCCAGGCTTGTATACCACCCTCTAAATTATAGACCTTATCAAACCCTTTACTCACCATAATACCAGAAGCAACACCTGAGCGCCCTCCACTGCGGCAATAGACTACATAAGTCTTACCCTTGTCTAACTCATCTATCTTTTGACCAAAATCAGGAGCATTTAGATTAATAAGTCTATGACCATCAATTTTCCCTTCGGAATACTCAGCTTCAGACCTAACATCAATTATCTCTGTGCCTGCAGCAGTTATCATGTCTTTAGCCTCAGCGGCACTGATACTCTCAAAACCTTTATTCATCATACCATTTAGTATATTTTTGAAAAATCCCATTTCTAGTTTATCCTACAATAACAAAATTACAACAAGCCATATTACTGTCAATATATATCCTCAAGTGCATCCCCCAGAGATGCATATGCAAAACTATAGCCATCGCTAATAGCTTTCTCAGGTATAGCTCTTTGCCCCTTTAGTACAGTAATGGAAGCTTCACCCAAGATAAGTTCTATTACAATAGAAGGGACATGCAGCCACGAGAATCCACCAAGAACCCTGGCAAGAGTTTTGGCAAATGTTCTCATATTGACAGGATCAGGAGCTACTACATTGACAACAGTATTGTCGTCCCTCTCCAAATAGAACAAATACATACCGATGACATCGTCAATATGTATCCAAGGGTAGTACTGTTTGCCATCACCAAGATGCCCACCAACCTTAAATCTAAAGGGCAGTGAAAGTTTTCCCAAAGCACCTGCTCCAGCATCCAATACTATACCTGTTCTCATAATACAAACTGTACTTTGATCAGATCTAGCTTTATTTGCTGCATCTTCCCAAGCAACACAAAGTTTAGCTAGAAAATCATCACCAGGTAATGATGATTCTGCTACTTCATCATTATCTCTCGGTCCATAGTATCCAGTACCTGAAGCAGAGAGTAACCTTCTCGGAGGGTTTTTACACATTTGTATCGCTTTCGCTATGCTCTCAGTAGTTTCTACCCTACTATCCCAAAGCACCTTCTTCTGTGCATCAGTCCATCTTTTTCCCACGACTGGCTCACCGGCTAGGTTAATCACCCCAAAACATCCGTCCAAGATCTCGGACAAATCTTCAAGTGTATTAGGATAGTTTATATATTCACTGGCTATCCCCGAGGATCGATACTTCATTGGATTACGGGTAAAAACGATCACCGTATACCCCTTGGCTTTCAAAGCCTTGGTGATCTTTGTTCCAATAAAGCCAGTCCCACCTGTAATATATATCTTTCTGTTATTTCCCACAGCTGCTTATGGATACAATCTACCTTTTATCCAGGTACCATTTACCTTTTTGTAAGTAATTCTGTCATGCAGGCGACTCTTGCGACCCTGCCAGAATTCAAAATAATCAGGCACTAACCTATAACCGCCCCAATAATCAGGCAATGGAGGATTGATAGGATGGCTGGCCAATTCTTTAGCAACCTCAGCTGCTAACTTACCACGACTAGAAAGCTCACGGCTTTGTTTACTTGCTCTGGCCCCAATACGACTATCATAAGGGCGGCTTTTATAATAAGCCTCACTTTCCTCTTTAGTTGTTCTTTCTAATCTACCTTCGACACGAACCTGACGCTCTAGCTTATCCCAGTAGAAGAGAATGGCTCCGAATTCGTTTCCCTGTATCTCACTGGCTTTACGGCTTTCATAATTTGTATAGAATACAAAACCGTTATTATCAAATCCCTTTAGCAGAACCATACGAGAGGAAGGACGCCCTTCCTGCCCTACCGTAGAAATCGACATAGCATTAGGATCTTTGAATCCAGCCAACTTAGCCTCTTCAAACCAGGTAGCAAATTGCTCATAAGGCTCTGGCGAAGAATCGGATTCTACTAACTCACCTTGCTCATATTCTTGCCTCATAGAAGCAAGTTCATTATTCTCAATCTTTTTCAAATCTTAGATGAACCCTATGATGAAAATTTGCTCGTGAAAGTAATTGGAATATCAGACAAAGCTTTAGAGATCGGACAATTCTCTTTTGCTAACATAGCTAGCTCATTGAACTTGTCTTCCGAAAGACCAGGCACTTTAGCATCCAGGTGCAGCTTAATGCCAGATATGAAGAAATCCTTTCCCGAGGTATCCATTTCTACTTCCGCAATTGTATGGAGAGACTCAGGGGGATTTCCTACTCCTGTCAACTGAAAAGAAAGAGCCATATTAAAACAACCAGCATGTGCAGCAGCTACCAGCTCCTCCGGATTGGTCCCTTCTTTACCATCTTCATTTTTGAAGCGAGTGGAAAAAGAATATGGCTGGTTATTGAAAACTCCACTCTGAGTTGTTAGTTCGCCTTTGCCTTCCAAGCCATTGCCCTGCCATTTAGCCTCTGCAGTTCTTTTCATCTTATCCGCCTTGATATAATTTATAGATATTGGTTAGCAGATAAATCGTATATGTGAATGTTTTGTTGTGGGAGCACTTAATTACCTTTAGTAAGATAATTTAATCATGTAACTTCCATTTATCCTTATTAAATAAATACCTGTTGGCAAATCCCCAGTATAAAATTGATAAGTACCTTGACTAGCAATAGATTCGATTGATTTAATTATGTTTCCTTTCAATGTTATTACTTCTACAGAAAAAATCGATAATTCACTACTGATTAATGTGTAATCATTTAATACTGATAATTCAAAACCAGTTTGTTCAGTATCTTCTACAAATGAAATATCCGGTGTAGATCGTTCATAAGAGAAACCACCACCAAACCCAGTACCACTACCACCGCCACCGGGCGTCCATGAAAGTACTTTTACATCAATATAAATATCCTCTGCGATTATATGAAGTACTTTGTCTTTCCCTACCTCCATAGTACTACTACCAGTTTTGCTTTCAAACCATGTAGTAAACTCAAGATTCTCAATACCTTCTGAGATCTTCCCATTTGCCCATTCCGTTCCTAAAGGGCTGGTTCTATTAACTCTATCAAAAGAGTCTTCCTGACGAATATTGAAAATGCCACCATTCTCATCTCTTGTTATCCAAACTAAGTTAGTAATTCTATCTTGATTCTCCGGTATCGTAAAATCAACATAATCGGCTTTCTCGAATATAATGCTAGGGCCTGTCCAAAGGGTCTGAGAATTTGATGGAAGGCTAAGTAAAAGCAGAAATACAAAAGAAATTATCACAAATAGAATTTTACTTACAGGGCAGCATACAGTAGGGAAATACAATAAGCGGAAGCAGTTCATTCTAATATTTTATTCAATTTAGATCTACGAGATACTTAATTAACATTTGGAAGGTAAACCGCATATATGAGTGTTTTGTTGTGGAACCAGGATCATAAATATTTATACAATAAAGAAAGGATAAAAGCGGGCAACTACAAGTCCGCCGCTATTACCAGTTCAAGGTTAAGTTTACCTTAATTATAAAACAAATTATTATTTTCGACTGTAAATTACAGCTTGGTTCTTTTATAAATGATAAAATTAGTAGTAGGATATTCTATGAAGATATGTTCTTTACTGATCCTTGTTTTACTGGTTAAGTTTTCATTATTGGCTGATGAAGATAGAGGAAGATACGATTCTCTTTTCGAGGAATGTATCGAAGAGATTGCTAAACCAGATTGCTTTAATATGCTAATTGAGCAATGGGAACAGGACTATGATTCACTCAAAGTAGAGCTCCGTAAGCTTATTAGTGACAATTTACCAGAAGAATATCTAAATCGGTTTGATGAAGCAGACGCTAAGTGGTTTGATTATTATACTACTGAGTCATCATTTGCAATAGATTTCCGCTTTGAAGTATGGATAGGTATAGGATGGCATCCTGGTGATCGTTGGCATGAAAAGGATATAATTATCACAAGAGTATTGGAATTAGAACAATATATCGAATACTTGAATGGTTTTATCTATTGGTACAAGAGATTAGAACAGAAAAAATAGTGCTGTTAATTTGTAACTAATTTACCGAACATAACAACTAACTAGAATTTAACATACAGGTAAAATTCAACAGCAATCATCACATTCTTTACCCTTTGCCTTATCAAAACTTTCCTTTCCTTCTTTCAGCGAATAATAAGCCAGACCAATAGCACCGGCACTATCAATATATATCACCCCAAACGCCTCATGAAGGACACTACTTAGGAGTAAAATTACAGACATATAAATACAGACACGAGTACATTTTGCATCGGCTATTATCGGTTGTGAATCAAGTGCCCTGCCCGTAGACAATTTGGCTCTATAAAGGAAAAACATTGTTAGAATAGATAGACTTGAAACTACTAAACCCCAAAAAGTACTCTCTGGTTGTTGTCCGGCAATAATATTCTTGATAGCCATTGCCATCAGGCCAACGGCTAGAAAATAAAAAGAGCTACCAGTGATCTTTAAGGCAGTCTTTTCAAATCTGTCCTTAGAGGACAATGGATTAGCAGTTATACGGCGAACCATATGAATAATACCAATTCCTGAGATCACCTCAATAAAACTGTCTATCCCAAACCCAAGAAGAGTCAGACTTTCATCTTCAAAACCATAAATTGTAGAAACAGCCCCTTCTATGAGATTATACGCAACTGTGATTATCGCTAACCAAAATGCCCTTCCATATAATTTATCAGTTGATTTCATAATGAGTAGTAATGGTGGCCGACTAGGAATAAATAGATGTGACATCGAAAAAGCTGCCTTATTGCTAAAATGCATTCCTGCAATACAACCCTGCTAACTAGGTGATATCTATTTGTTCTCAATAGATCGTTTAGTTCCGAGCTATAACATCTTCTCTTGCATTTCTATCTCTTTGGCGATTATTTCCCTTAGTCCTGTATTTGATTCTAATAATTTAGGAATTATTTGTATGTAGTAACCAACCAGTTCATAAGAGAGAGCCAAGGTATTTTGCCACAGCGGTACTCTGATTTTTTCCTCACGGTACCTTCCTGTACTACTATAAGGGAACTTCTCGCTTAGGTAGGAATCCATCTCTCTTTTTTCTTCAATATATCTGAGATTAAGCTCATTTATAAATCGTTTGGTTCTGAAATACGATTCCAATTCCATCTCCATCGTATCTTGTAGAATAAAGTGATTATAAGATTCTAGAATACTCTGATAGGTGGGTGACTCCTCAGTCCATTGCTTTCCCCACCACAGAAAAAGCCTCTTTGTAGTATCAAGTGTAATGATCGAATCATATCTCCCTTTTACCCTACTCTCCAGATACATCAGCACAAGCGAGTCATTTCGTTTGAAATCAGGTAAGTAGAGAGTACCCATATCATTCTCTCTATTTATCATCGAGTCATACTTTAGAGAATCACTAACAAGTTCCTTATCAAGGGCATGTAGTTTCCCAATGAATATCTTTCTTTCGAAGTCACGACTTCTCTTGTCTTCAAGCAGAAAGGCTATATATATTGAAACTATGATTAGTACAGCTTCTGCTATCAGGAATGCTATGCTCTGTAGGGCAGGTCTTTTCATATTGTTTATCAATTACAATCATTGTACTTATTCTTTCAAGGACGTTTTCGCAATATAAGGTAGCTATACAATTGTACGACTTGTTAGAATTAACAAACTCAAATAAGTCCGAATTATTAAATAGCGAATTACTTATATTTGTTTAGAAATTAGTGTACTGATCAAATAGGTCATATATTTATTAAAAGATATTCGTAAAAGCTGACTATGAACAAGATTTTTTTAGCGACATTAATTCTTCTATCATACTTACCTTTGATTGGTTCCAATATTACCATTAAAGCTTTGGCTCCGGATAGCAATTTTGAGATAACTCCGGATAGCATATCTGTTATAAACTTGAATAATGGACTAGAAAAAACTTTTTATTCTACAAATTTGATTGCACTGGATAAAGTCTCATCTATAGTTTCTGAAAGAAATCGAGATTTGTTCAATGTGAAAGAATATTTCGGCCTTGAAGTCTACGATATCAATGGCCAGCAACTTCATAAAAGTCAAGACTATTTTTCAGATATTTTTGACAAGATGCATTCACTTGGATTGACAAATGGACTGTTTTTAATTAAAGTTAACACTAGCGAAGGAATATTATTTGAGAAAGTAACAATCAGTCATCAAGTATATATTGGCAATAATCCTTCGATAATATCAACAATTTCTGATATTGATTATGAAATTAAGATTTTTGCATCTGGCTATGAGGCTTACGAATTTGAGCTAGATGATCATAATATAAAACCGAGCTATGAGGTTACTCTTGAGCCTACGTTCGGACAATTCTTCTCCAGAGCCAATGTTAAAATTTCTGGCATTACAATCTTTGGAGAGACTAAGGTTATTAATAATAAAGGAAATACCTCGTATAAAGATGGCGAAAAAAGGGTGAACTTAGAATTCACTGTTAATAATTCTGCTCTAAGAAGTCTTGATCAGGAGTGTGTAGATTACTGTTCACCTCCGACAATGGAGCCTGTCCGAATTTTTTGTTATGAGAACACAGATACTCCTCGAAACGCATTTTTTTGTTATAACGAATGTGGTAATGAAGATGATGTTACAAGGTTTTTTGTTGCTCATCGTGTTGCAGCCTTATTTGAAGAACGTGATGAAATCAATATCACCTATAGAAGAGGTTCGAATGAAGGAGTCAATGATGTTTTTAACGTCCAAAATGACTTATACGGATTTAAGATTAAAACTGAGAAATATGAAGAAGATGATACTAAGTTCTATGTTATTATAACTGGTAAGGAAAACATTGAACAAGCAATAACAGGAATTAGTTACTCAGGGTATATCCACGATCAGGATTATATGCCTCCTCATTCCAGATCTGAAAGCTATTTTTCTTCTAGAATGCAAGATGGCATTGAAGTTAGCAAAGATGCCCTTATTGAAATTACTATTTTTAAGAAATAGCCTATTGTTCATTTTAGACAGCTCTGAATGATGCTTTTATAATCAAATTGAAAATCAGCAATTTATGGGTGGCAGAGTTACACGCTGAAAGATATATTTGTAGTAAAAACACTTTGCTTAATGAGTACTCAAGATAGTATCGATTTCCAAAGAATAGCTACAGCTCTTAAATTCATTGAAAATAATTTTAAGAATCAACCTTCGCTTGATAGAATTGCTAGTGAAGTACATCTAAGTTCATACCATTTTCAAAGACTCTTCAAGAGATGGGCTGGAACAACACCCAAGAAGTTCCTTAATTATATCAGCATCTCCTACGCTAAAAGATTGTTAAGGGAAAGACAGGCAAATCTATTTTCTGCCTCATTAGATACAGGACTTTCAAGTGCCGGACGCCTACATGATCTCTTTATAAAAATTGAGGGTATGACACCAGCCGAATATAGAGATAAAGGACGTGGTCTTGAGATCAATTACTGTTATACTAATACTCTTTTTGGGATAGCTTTGGTAGCTACTACTGGTAAAGGAGTATGTCATCTCAGTTTCGACAACGATAAAGCAAAACTACTCATGGATCTCAAAAGAGATTATCCTGCGGCTATTTATTATCACAGGACTGATAAGATACAAGAAAAAGCAATCCAGTTTTTTAGTAAAGATAACCATGACATTTCAGAGATTAAGCTTCACTTAAAGGCAACACCTTTTCAAATAAAAGTATGGGAAGCTCTTCTAAAAATACCACCAGGCCGTATCTCAACTTATGGAGAACTTGCTCTTTCGATTGGGAATGCAAATGCGGCTCGTGCTGTTGGCACCGCTATAGGCTCTAATCCAGTCGCCTATCTGATTCCCTGTCACAGGGTAATCAGAGCTAGTGGATTAATTGGAGGCTATAAATGGGATACTACCCGGAAAACAGCCATGATAGGTTGGGAGGCTGCACTAATAAATGATTAGAGTATCGTATCAATTATCATTTTGACATCTTCTGAGCAATGCTACTACCAATCCAGGCCATAGGTATATATGCAACTACGATATCAATGATAACAAACCAGGTTGGAGCTGGTATCATCATGCTTGCTACGATACCTCCTAGAAGGAATATGAAACCAATGGCTAACGAGAACCTCTTTTTATGACTTGCAGCTATCAAGCCGGCTATTAAAGCACCAACCAAAGTTCCTAGTGCATGCGCCAAAAATGGAAAAATAAAATATGATGGATCAAGTGTAGGCATTACTTCTGCTAATGCTTCCATATCATTAGGATCAACCCCATCTATTGGCATGATCATATGTCCAATGTTAACAAGACTTAAGTTGACTACACTTCCTAATATCCACCCGGCCACAATAGCCAGTACATTTTTAACTGCTGGTTTCATATTCTCTTAAAGTATAATCAATTATACTCTTTCAAATGTAACACAATATTTTACTATCAAAGATACAAAAGCTTATATATAGTTTCCAACCACACTATTAAATAAATCTATTGATTAATCTGGCTACTTGGGGTATTTCTATTCCCACCATTACTTGATTTTCTATTCATTAATACCAATCCTATGATAATGAATGGGATACTAAGTATTTGCCCCATATTTATCATCATCCCAGATTCAAATCCTACTTGATTTTCTTTAAAGAATTCAATAATAAATCTGGCTGAGAATAATAGCACGAGAAATAAGCCGAAAATCATTCCTTCAGGTTTGGGCGATTTTCTGTTTCTATCAATTATAGATAGTATAATAAAGATTAATAGATATGACAATGCCTCGTATAATTGAGTTGGATGCCTTGGTATCAGATCATCTTGTTGGAAGACGACCCCCCATTTTCCATTAGTAGGTTTTCCATAAATCTCAGAATTCATGAAATTACCAAACCTGATGAAAGTAGCTGCAATTGCGGCACCAATTGTAATCCGATCCACTGTCTGCAAAAATCTCATTTTATACTTCTTACAATAGATTGAAATAGCAGCCAATACACCTATGGTACCGCCATGACTAGCCAGTCCCTGAAAACCGATAAACTGATATGAATCACCGAACTTCTTAATCGGTAGTAAGATCTCCAACGGATTCTGGAGGTAATAAACTGGTGAATAAAAGAGGCAATGACCCAGCCTTGCTCCAAGTATTGTTCCAATAAAAACATAGATAATCAGTTTTTCCAGATTATCTATCGGGATTGAATCCTTAATATAAAGGCGTCTTACAAATACATATCCAAGAACTAATCCAATGACAAAAAGAAAACCATAGTATTTAAAAGGTAAAGTATCAGTTATCCAGAAAATTACAGGATCGATATCCCAGTATAAAATACCGTTATTCATAGCTTACTATTACACACCATATATAAGTATTCAAACATAAAAACAAACTATTAATTATTAAAGCCCAGAAATAATTATGGTTGAATACAGATTGTTAACAAACAAATCTATAATAAAAAAGCCCACTTTATTGCTAAAGTGGGCTTAATATTCATTCGCTCGGGGATCGAATTAGATTAGCTGGCTCCAGCTAATTCAGCCTCTTCGCGAAGTTTATCAGTTGTCTCATCTGATTCAGATATCTGATGTCCGAAAATATTACCAATCTCAGACGTAACAAGCATATCCTGATAAGTTCTCAGACCAGTACCGGCCGGTATCAACTGACCAAGAATGATATTCTCTTTCAGCCCCATCAGATTATCAACCTTACCTGAGATCGATGCATCAGAGAGCACTCTTGTAGTCTCTTGGAAAGAAGCAGCAGACAGCCAGCTTTCAGTAGAAAGTGAAGCCTGAGTAATTCCAAGGAGGATAGGTTCAGCTATCGCTGAATCAGCCTCTCTGAAAGCAGCTACTTCTTTTTCTTTCTTCTTCAGATCCTTGTTCGCTTCCCTTACCTGCTTACGAGTATAAATATGACCTTCTTTGAATTTCGAATCACCTTTCTCTGTAATAACAACCATATCTCTCAATTTCTCATTTGCATCCAAGAATTTGATTTTATCGATATTATCATTTTCAAGTAAGTGAGAATCTCCGGAAGCCTGAACCTTAACTTTCTGAAGCATCTGACGAACAATTGTCTCAATATGCTTATCGTTGATTTTAACACCCTGCATACGGTAGACATCTTGGATTTCATTAACAAGATATTCTTGTACAGCATTAGGCCCTTTGATACGGAGAATATCATGCGGGTTGATCGAACCTTCAGTTAGTCTGTCACCAGCCCTTACAAAATCACCTTCTTGTACAAGGATATACTTACCCATTTGAACCATATACTCTGTTCTGGTCAGTTCATCTAAAGATGTAACCACTAGTACTCTTTGACCACGCTTATGCTTATCAAACGAGACAATGCCATCAATCTCAGAAACAACAGCCGGATTCTGAGGTGCACGCGCTTCAAATAGTTCAGTTACCCGAGGCAGACCACCGGTAATGTCTCTGGTTCTGCCAAGATCTCTTGGCATTTTGGCAAGAGGCGTACCAACACCAACTTCCTCATTGTTGTCCACTCTTAGTTGGGCTCTTGAAGGAATATTATATGTCTTTAGTACATTACCTTCTTCATCTATTATCTCAACCGAAGGTGATTTAGTTCTGTCTCTAGAATCTGTCACGATCTTTGTGATATGACCAGTCTGCTCATCATTTACCTCTCGATAAGTAATGTTCAACAATAGATCCTTATATCTAACTCTACCTTTGTTCTCAGTAATAATAGCAGTATTGTATGGGTCCCACTCATAGATAAGAGAGTTTTTCTTGATCTTCTGACCATCTTTCACTTTCAGATTAGCACCATAAGTAGCATCATATTGAGTTAGCACTCTTTCAGTATCAGGATCAACAAGTTTGATCACTCCCGAACGACTAACTACAATAGTCACTTCACCTTCTTCACCTTCATAGCTAACCGTTTTCATATTCTCAAATTCAACGATACCATCAAATTTAGAAATAACAGTAGACTGAGAGGCAACAAGAGATGCTGTACCACCAGTGTGGAATGTACGAAGTGTAAGCTGAGTACCCGGCTCACCGATAGACTGAGAGGCAATTGTACCTACAGCTTCACCAACATCCGTCATCTGGTTTGTAGCCATGTTTTTACCATAGCACTTGGCACAAACTCCATGTCTTGTTTCGCAAGTAAGTACTGATCGTATCATCACTTGCTCTACTGCTGAATCTTCAATCTTCTGAGCAAGATCTTGATCAAGAAGCACATTTGCATCAACTAATACTTCGTCAGTCAGAGGATCACGAACTTCATTGAGTACCACTCTTCCCAGAATTCTCTCATAAAGAGATTCTTTGATATCCTCACCATCTTTTAAAGCTGCCATATTTACACCACGAATAGTACCACAGTCCTGCTCAGTAATGATAACATCCTGAGCCACATCATGTAGTCTTCGCGTCAGATAACCAGCATCAGCTGTCTTAAGTGCAGTATCAGCCAGACCTTTTCTCGCACCGTGTGTAGAAATAAAGTACTCTAGGATTGACAAGCCTTCCTTGAAGTTTGAGATAATTGGATTCTCAATAAGCTCACCTGTGGAACCGGAAAGGGACTTCTTAGGCTTAGCCATCAGACCCCTCATCCCGGCTAACTGACGAATCTGCTCTTTCGAACCTCTTGCCTGAGAATCAAGCATCATCCAGAATGGATTAAAACCACCCATATCCTTGGCTAACTGGTTATATAGCTTATCTGCCACACGATTAGTAGCTGTAGACCAGGCATCAATTATCTTGTTATAACGCTCACCTGAAGAAATTACACCTGCAGAATAAGCCATTTCGATTTTGTCAATCTTCTTCTGAGCACTAGCTATGATCTCTTCTTTTTCAAAAGGCACAACAACATCCTGTATCGATACTGATAGTCCACCTTGAGTCGCAAAAGAGAATCCTAATTGCTTCAGATTATCCAAGAATTCAACTGTCTTGTCCAGACCAGCAGCTCTGAAACAGTTTCCAATAATCTGGCGAAGTCTTTTCTTCGTCAAAACTTCGTTGATAAAGCCAAGTTCTTCCGGAACAATCTCATTAAAGATCATTCTTCCAGTAGTAGTACTAACTATCTCGTTACCATTTCTAATTTTAACGATATCATGCAGGCCTACTTTATTGATATTGTACGCTATCCGGAGCTCATCCCATGATCCATAGATATTTTTATCATTCTCAGTACCCATTTTTGCTTTAGTCATATAATAGATACCGAGTACCATATCTTGCGATGGCACTGCAATAGGATCACCATTCTGGGTATGCATGATATTATGTGGAGCAAGGATAAGCAGCATTGCTTCAAGCTGCGCCTCATAAGAAAGCGGTACATGTACAGCCATCTGGTCACCATCAAAATCGGCATTAAATGCTGTACATACCAATGGATGAAGCTGTATAGCTTTACCCTCAACTAATCTAGGCTGAAATGCCTGAATACCTAGTCTGTGAAGTGTCGGGGCACGGTTAAGCATTACAGGATGTCCCTCAATTGCTTTCTCCAATATATCCCATACTTCAACTGTTTTTCTTTCTACCATTTTTTTGGCAGATTTTACAGTTTTTACATGACCGCGTTCAATAAGTTTCCTTATAATAAATGGCTTAAATAACTCAACAGCCATATCTTTAGGCATACCGCACTCATGGATCTGCAATTCAGGACCTACAACAATCACAGAACGTCCTGAATAGTCAACCCTCTTTCCTAACAGATTTTGGCGGAAACGACCTGTCTTACCCTTAAGAGTATCAGCCAATGATTTTAAAGCTCTCTGAGATTCCGCTCTGACTGCTCTTCGGCTATTGTCAAAAAGTGCATCAACTGATTCCTGAAGCATCCTCTTCTCATTACGAAGAATCACTTCCGGAGCCTTTATATCAATTAGTCTTTTCAGACGGTTGTTTCTGATAATAACTCTTCGATACAAATCATTGAGATCAGATGTGGCAAACCGACCACCTTCCAGAGGTACCAGAGGTCTCAAATCAGGAGGGATTACCGGTACTACATCTAGCACCATCCACTCCGGTTTGTTTGCTACCATACCATTTGAATCAGGACGGAATGCATCTAATATCCTAAGACGCTTCAGAATGTCGGCTTTTTTCTGCTGAGAAGTCTCAGTATTTAACCTTTCCTTGAGGGCATAATAATCATCCATAGGTACAATCCTACGGAGGATTTCCTTAACAGCTTCGCCACCAATCAGAGCAACAAATTTCTTCGGATCATCATCATCAATCTCAAAATAATCCTCTGGCATTGTATCAAGTATATCCAGATATTGCTCTTCAGTTAGAAGGTCATTCTTCTGTAAACCAGTCTCACCTGGTTGTACTACAACATAAGATTCATAATAAACAATACGCTCTACATCTTTTGTAGGCATACCGATAATACCACTTATTTTAGAAGGGAGGGAACGTAAAAACCATACATGAACAACAGGAACTGCAAGCATAATATGCCCCATCCTTTCTCTTCGTACGGATTTCTGAGTTACTTCCACACCACATCTATCACAAACAATACCCTTGTAACGGATACGCTTATATTTACCACAAGCACATTCCCAGTCCTTAATCGGACCAAAAATTTTCTCACAGAAAAGACCGTCTTTCTCAGGACGGAATGATCTATAATTAATGGTCTCAGGTTTGGTTACCTCACCTCTGGATCTGTCCAGTATCTCGTCTGGCGAGGCTATCTTTATAGATATGCTGCTGAAACCTTTTTTTGGTATTGAAACTGTATGCATTTTGTTTCCTTTTTTGGGTTTACTTTCTCGCTAATTAACTGATATGAACGTCAAGACAGAGACCTTGGAGCTCTCTGACCAATACATTAAACGACTCAGGGATGTTAGGATCAGGCATATTCTCACCTTTAACTATAGATTCATACATCTTAGCCCTTCCCTGCACATCATCTGACTTAACTGTTATCATCTCTTGTAGCGTATGGGCAGCACCATAAGCTTCTAAAGCCCAAACCTCCATTTCTCCAAGACGCTGACCACCAAACTGTGCCTTACCACCAAGCGGCTGCTGGGTGATAAGTGAGTAAGGTCCTATCGAACGGGCATGAAGTTTATCTTCTACCAAGTGACTTAGTTTAAGCATATATATAATACCAACCGTGATTTTTTCACGGAACATCTCACCCGAGCGCCCATCATATAATTCAGCTTTACCATCTCTAGGCAGCCCGGCTTCTTCTAGGAAATCACCTACTTCATCCCAAGTTGCACCATCGAATATAGGAGTTGCAAAATGAACCCCAAGTTTTTGACCAGCCCAGCCAAGAGCAGTCTCATATAGCTGCCCAAGGTTCATCCTAGATGGTACACCAAGCGGATTCAAAATAATCTGTACAGGAGTACCATCAGGTAAGAAAGGCATATCTTCTGGTAACACGACCTTAGATACAATACCCTTATTACCATGGCGACCAGCCATTTTATCACCAACCTGTAGCTTACGCTTCTTAGCTACATATACCTTAGCCATTTGGAGTATCCCAGGCTGAAGTTCATCACCAGCAGCTAGTTTGCTCTTCTCAGCTCTGTAGTCAGCTTTGATGTCATTTCTAAGCTTCTGGAAATTATTTATCATATCTGTCAGGATATCAGTTTTAGCCTCATCCTCGATGAACTTCTCATTCTTATCGAGTAGCTCCGGCTTTAACAGTCCTTCAAGATATTTTTCTTTTACTAAGGCAGCTGTCAGATCTGTACCACCACGAACAACATTAACATTATTTGAAAGTTTAATACCAAGGGTCTTTTCACCCTCAAGAACTTTAGCAAATCTGTTTACAAACTCATCATCAAGTTTTTTCACAGCTTTACGCTCACGGGTACTGATAGCTTCTTGTCTTTTCTTCTCTTCATTACGAGTAGCTTTATCCATAGTCAAAAGTCTTCTCGTAAAGAGCTTAGTATTTATCACAACACCTTTTAGGCCTGGAGTTGCTTTCAGAGAAACATCCTTAACATCGCCAGCCTTGTCACCAAAGATTGCTCTTAGAAGTTTCTCTTCTGGTGTTGGATCAGTCTCACCCTTAGGTGTAATCTTTCCTATAAGGATATCACCTTCTCTGATCTTTGCACCAATTCTCACAATACCATGCTCATCCAAATCTTTAGTTGCTTCTTCCGAAACATTTGGGATTTCACGCGTGAATTCTTCTTCACCACGTTTCGTATCTCTTACTTGAAGGGTAAACTCTTCGATATGGATGGAAGTGAATATATCTTGTGATACAAGCTCTTGCGACACAATAATTGCATCTTCAAAATTATACCCTCTCCAAGGCATGAATGCAACAAGTACATTCTGTCCCAGTCCTAGTTCAGCCATCTCAGTTGATGCCCCATCGGCAAGAGGCTGATCCTTAACAACCTTATCACCTGGAAGCACCAAAGGTCTTTGGTTAATACAAGTATCTTGATTTGTTCGGAAGAATTTCTTGAGCTTATATGTAACAACATCATTATAAGCAAAATCAACTAGTTTTTTCGTATCATCTCGGACATCATCATAACGAACTCTAATCTCATCAGCTGATACTGACTCTACAACACCCTGTCCCTGAGACAGAATCATAGTTCTAGAGTCTTTAGCAGCTCTTGCTTCCATACCTGTACCAACGAATGGTGCATTAGGTTGGACTAATGGAACAGCTTGTCGTTGCATATTCGAACCCATTAATGCACGGTTCGCATCATCATGCTCAAGGAATGGAATCATTGAAGAAGCCAAAGATGTAATCTGGTCTGTTGATACATCCATATATTCAATATCAGCCGGATCAACAATCAAAAAGTCTCCGGACTTCCTTGCTTTGATTCTATTACCTATGAATTTCCCGTTTTCATCAATAGGGGCAGAAGCTGGTGCAAGTATAGCACCATCCTCTTTTTCAGCTGGCAGGTAGACTATATCTTCCGTAGCTACACCATCCACAACCTTTCGATATGGAGTTTCGATAAATCCAAGATCATTGATTCTAGAATGGATAGAAAGTGATGAGATCAGACCAATGTTAGGCCCTTCAGGGGTCTCAATCGGGCAAAGTCTTCCATAGTGAGTATAGTGAACATCTCGCACCTCAAAGCCGGCTCTCTCACGTGTAAGCCCACCAGGGCCGAGTGCTGATGTACGCCGTTTGTGCGTGAGCTCTGCCAATGGATTAGTCTGATCCATGAACTGGCTTAATTGGTTTGTGCCAAAGAACTGATTAACTACAGAACTAATTGTCCTTGCATTAACAAGCTCCGATGGTGTAAGATTTTCACCATCATGTACCGAAAGTCTCTCCTTAATGGTCCTGGCCATCCTTGTCAGACCCACATTAAACTGGGCAGCCATTTGCTCGCCCACAGTCCTTACACGTCTGTTACTCAGGTGATCAATATCATCCCCGGTATACTTATTCTTATGTAAGAAGATTAATTGCCTGATAATTGCAACGATATCTTCGGTAGTCAGAGTTGTAAGTTCAGGATCAATATCCAGATTGAGCTTATCATTTAAGCGAAAACGCCCAACAATACCCAAATCATATCTTTTCTCTGTGAAGAATAATTTTTCAAGTAAGCCCATTGCAGTTTCGATATCTGGCGGCTCAGAAGATCTTAACTGACGGTATATAACTTCAAGGGCATCTTCCCGACTCTTTGAAATATCTTTAGAAAGAGTACGGGCAATAAGTGGTTCATCATTAGGATCGATATAGTCAAATAGTCTTATTGATTCAACCTCGGCTTTATTCATTAGCTCGAGAAGTTCTTCATCAATAACCATATCACGAGTAGCAATGATTTCACCGGTTGACATGTCAATGACATCAGATGCTATTCTACGCCCGATATGATCTTCAGTGATTTCCTTGAAATCAACATCAACAGCCAGCTCGAACAGCTTCAACAGATCTTCATCAGAAGAATATCCAAGAGCTCTTAGTAATGTCGTAACCGGAAACTTCTTTTTTCTATCGATATAAGCATACATCACATCATGTATGTCAGTAGTAAACTCTATCCACGAACCACGGAAAGGAATTACCCTGGCACTGTAAATTCTAGTACCATTAGGGTGCATATTATCATCAAAGAAAACACCCGGAGAACGGTGGATCTGACTAACCACAACTCTCTCGGCACCATTGATAATGAAAGTACCTCGCTCAGTCATTGCAGGTATGTTTCCAAGATATACTTCCTGCTCTACTGCATCGATATAGTCTTCAGAATTCTTATCTGCTTTGGATGATAATCTAAGCTTAGCTTTGAGAGGCTTAGAGAAAGTAAGCTCTCTTTCTCTACATTCCTCTTCAGTATACTTAGGCTTCTCGATATAATATTCCATGAAATCAAGCTGGAAGACTTCAGAAGAATCATCAATCGGGAAATTGGTCTTAAATGCATATTGCAGACCAGTACCTTTTCTCTTTGAAGGAGTAGTATACTCCTGCAAGAAATCATCAAACGAATCTATTTGAATATTCAAAAGATCAGGATAGTTCGGCTGATAGCTTTTCTCAGCAAACGAAATCCTTTCTCTTATTCTATTAACATCAGAAGTGGTTTTCAGTTTCTTAAAACGTCCCGCCAAGCTATCGCTCAGCGAAACCTTCTGGCCATCGTCTTCAACATTATTGAAGTCAATTGATATATCGGCCATGGATTCTCGGACAAGTTCCGCTATCCTATTATCGTCCATCATGCCTCCCAGTCAGCAATATCAGATTAAAAAAACAGGACTTTCCAATGCTCCGCTCTTTTGGCGAAGCATTGAGAAGCCCTGTGGCTTAGTGATTTTTCGGGATATTTGAACAAATCTCGTGCTTTTCTTCGTTCAGTGGTGCAATACAAAAAATTGGCCGTCAAGCCCAATTACTACGATTTTTCTGTATCAATGTTATAAAACAGCAACGGTCGGGCAGTAAAAACTACCCGACCAGCTGCCAAGCCTATAATTACAAACGGGCTGGGACAACTCTCAGCACCGTTCAGGACAATATTACTTAAGCGTAACTTTTGCTCCAGCTTCTTCAAGCTGTTTCTTGATGTCCTCAGCTTCATCTTTGCTTGCTTGCTCTTTTACTACTTTAGGAGCAGATTCAGCCATTTCTTTAGCTTCTTTCAGTCCTAAACCAGTAATAGCTCTGATAGCTTTAATTACATTAAGCTTGCTACCACCAGTCTCAGTAAGTTCTACATCAAACTCAGATTTTTCTTCAGCTGCAGCACCTCCGGCTTCGCCACCACCCGGGCCAGCCATCATTACAGGAGCGGCTGCTGATACACCGAATTTCTCTTCTAGTGCTTCTTTTAGCTCAGCTGCTTCGCCAAGTGTTAAGTTTGATATCTCTTCGAGCAGTTTCTCGATTTTTTCTGACATTTTTATTCTCCGATTAGGATTTTATTTTTTCTAGATATATTTGATTATGCAGCTTCGTTTCGTTTTTTGGCTGCTTCTTCGATTACAGACGCAAGATCTCGGATCACAGCACCCATCGAACCGGCTATACCGGAGACAGGAGCCATAATTGAACCTACGATACCCGCTATCATGTCTTCCCTTGTTGGTAGCGATGCTACTTTCTTGAGTTCGGATCCCGGATAGAACTGTCCTTCGATCACAGCACCTTTGAGTTTCGGCTGTTCACCGTCGTCAAAATACTTCTTGATTAATTTGGCAGGAGCAACAGGGTTTTCCTGACCCAATATCAAGGCCGAAGGGCCGGCATAAACATCGTCGGGGATTGATTCAAACCCGCCAACCTGCTCAAGAGCCCTTTTAAGCAAAGTGTTCTTAGCAACCGTCATTGAGATACCCTCTTCTCTGAGTGCATCACGGAATGCAACGGTTTTTTGAACGTTCATCCCACCGAAATCAACAAGGTAAACTCCGTCTGCCTGCTTGATCTTCTCGACTAATGAGTCGGTGATCTCTTTCTTTTTCTGCAGTGATATCATGTTGTTTACCTATTTGGTGTTTATCCTTAGAGCGCATCTGCTATTGCAGAAGAGAAGCCGCCTTCAGGATTAGTTATGAGTGCGTAAAATTTATATACCTATAGTTCTATACTATAGAATTGGATTTTTCGATTATTCTGATTTTATAGAGCCATCATTTACCTTAACACTTGGCCCCATGGTTGAAGAAAAATACATTGATTTAACATATTTCCCTTTGGCTGTAGATGGCTTGGCTTTCATGATACTATTATGGAAAGCTTTGATATTCTGAGCTAGTTTATCAGCATCGAAAGAGCATTTACCAACAGAAGCATGTATATTACCAGCCTTATCTACCCTATACTCAATCTTACCAGCTTTTAATTCTGAAACGGCTTTAGCAACATCAAAGGTCACCGTACCTACCTTAGGGTTAGGCATAAGCCCTCTAGGACCCAGTATACGTCCAAGTTGTCCAACCTGGCCCATTACATCAGGTGTAGCTACAATTACATCGATCTCTGCCCAACCTTGCTTTATCTTATCAACATACTCATCAAGACCTGCAAAGTCAGCTCCAGCATCCAGAGCTTCCTGATCTTTCGGGGCTCTGGCAAAAACCAAAACCCTAACGTCTTTACCGGTACCATTAGGAAGACTTACTGTACCACGAACCATTTGGTCTGCTTTACGAGGATCAACACCAAGCTGCATTGAGATATCAAACGACTCATCAAATTTAGCATTAGCGGTTTTCTTAACTAGTGCAACTGCTTCATCGATAGCATAGTCAACGGACTTATCAATTTCAGCATTTAATGCTCTATATCTTTTTCCATTTTTTTTCATTGCGGTACTACCTTTGTAGTTTAATAAGTTAATCCAGTACTAGGTCCCGCGGCCGCAACGCCATAACATCCGAAAATGTGGTAACCGTTATTGATAGTAACTGGAAGAAAATAATATTCAGATCAACCTTCAGCGAATTCTACGCCCATAGCTCGTGCTGTGCCTCTTATCATTTCGACAGCCGAATCAACAGAAGTAGTATTTAGATCGGCCATTTTGATTTTCGCAATTTCCTCGCACTGAGCACGAGTAATAGTACCAACCTTATTTTTATTTGGTTCTGCTGAGCCACTCTTCATCTTAAGAGCATCTTTTATCAAGACTGCTGCCGGAGGCGATTTGATCTCAAAAGTAAATGACTTATCACTATAAAAAGTAATAAGTGCCGGAAGGATCATACCTTTCTGGCTTTGCGACTGAGCATTAAATGCCTTAACGAACTCCATACCATTGAGGCCACGCTGACCAAAGGCTGGGCCCACAGGTGGGGACATTGACGCTTCGCCAGCTTTAAGCTGGAGTTTGAACTGACCTGCTACTTTTTTTGCCATCTGTCTATTCCGTTTGGGAATACTAATAATGATTTAATACAAAACTTTCGTGAGATGCACCCTTACTTAAGGCTGCTCCATCTCTACTTGCCCAAAGTCAAGTTCCACCGGAGTCTTCCGCCCCAGAATACCAACTTCAACTTTAAGCTTCTGCTTCTCTACATTTACTTCTTTAATTACACCAGAAAAAGTATTGAAAGGACCATCAATAACTTTGACTGGGTCACCTATCTGGAACTCTGTTTCCACTGTGGCGATGTCTTTTCTTTCTTCTAGTCGGCCAATTATCCTTGCAACCTCATCCGGCCTGAGAGCCTGAGGCTCAGTTTTTCGACCAACAAATGATACAACACCATTTAGATTAGTAATAGTATCAAAAACTTTTTTAGTCATCGCAGCCTTAACCATCACATAACCAGGAAGGAAGTTTTTTGTCCTGGTTCTTTTCTTGCCATTCCTGACTTCATAAACGGTTTCTTCAGGGATCACAATTTCAGCTACATCATCCTGGATACCCAGTCTTGCGCCTTCTCTCTCTATCAACTCTTTTACTTTCTGCTCATGGCTAGTAAACGTACGGAGAGCATACCACTTGAACTCGATTTTTTCATCTTCTAAGTTCTTCTGGTTATTTATCCGATTAAAGTCTTCGTTGCTAAGAGTTATATCAGCCATAATATCCGGTGATGTTAAATTAGATGAAGTCGGCAAGCAAACCAACTAGACTTTTAAGTCCAAAATCCATAAGACCAACCAAAACTGTTATGATCACTGTAACCACCAATACAACTATTGTTGATTCCTTTAACTGATCTTTTGTAGGCCAAGAGACTTTCTTCATCTCTGCCTGAACTTCACCTACAAAGGTTTTTATGTTTCCGACCATGGGCTTATCCGCCTTTAAAATTCTAATTTGGGTTAGCACGGGTGGTAGGACTCGAACCCACAGCCAACGGTTTTGGAGACCGCTACTCTACCAATTGAGCTACACCCGTATCAATTATTTCACTGAGACCCACCAAGGCCCCCGATGGAGCTAGCGACCGGACTTGAACCGGCGACCTCTTCCTTACCAAGGAAGTGCTCTACCGACTGAGCTACGCCAGCAAAGATAGACACCAAACCTAAGCAACAGAGGAAGCACGCCTCATTCCGGCCTACTTCCTCTGTCAAAATAGCGCTTGCTGTCTTGGTCCGTTTTTTGAGCGGGAGACGAGATTCGAACTCGCGACCCTCAGCTTGGAAGGCTGATGCTCTACCAACTGAGCTACTCCCGCAAAACTCTCAATAGACTCAAAAGACTCAAAAAAGAATCATTTGATATTGAAAGTGTTGGTAATTACTTGTGGGCAGGGAAGGATTTGAACCTCCGTAGGGTTGCCCCAGCAGATTTACAGTCTGCCCCGTTTGACCGCTTCGGTACCTACCCATATATCATATTGTCACGGTTTACAAACCGCCTCCCCAAAAAGGGAAGACAAAAATAACATGCAGAAAGATAATTACAAAACACGGACACCATTATTTTACAAGTCAAAAGCTATCGGCCGAAACCATGCCATTAACGAATTTGGTGCTATCTTGGCTTATCAATGAACTAATGATTTTGATAAGAACAAATACCTTTATTCATTCTACCAAAGACTTGCAATATAAGTATGTATGGCCAATAAATCAAATATTTTTTATATATCAGTTATCTTATGGATAACTAGCTTGATATCTTGCGGAGAAAGTAACAGACAAGAAGATTTCTCTTACGATATCCAAGCAACACTGACACTTAGACAGGAAAAAAATGCTTACTTTTTAAATTCCCCTGATTCTCCTCTTACTGAAGAAGATATATCAAATAGATCTCCACTCAGTTACTTTCCTCCGGATCAGTCTTATATAGTTCGTGCCGTACTAGTACCTGCTAAAACTAAAGATACGATTGTTATGAGCACAACCAAGGATACCGTAACCAAAAAGATGAAGCTAATGGGTGCAATGACCTTTGCGCTGAAAGACAATCAGTATAAACTGAATGCATATATACCTTTGAAGTCTTTAGAGAAGAACCCAGATGGACCATACTATCTTTTTATTCCTTTTACAGATCTGACCAACGGGAAAGAAACATATGCTGGTGGAAGATATATAGATATACCTCTAGCTGAAGGGTTTGAATATTTAATAGATTTTAATGAAGCTTATAATCCATATTGCGCTTATAATAAATCATATACATGCCCGATTGTTCCGGAATCAAACCATATTTCAATCGAAGTTGAAGCTGGCGAAAAAAAGTTTGTATCAATTGACAGTGCTGATCACTCATCAAATGCATTTGAATAAGAAAATCCAAAATGCTGTTGTTTTCAGCTTAATAATTTTATTGTCAGCAAGCTGTATTGTTGTAAAAAAAGAAACGCCGGTAATTGTTGAAGTTAATCCTCCACAATTAGCACCTATTAGTACAATAGCTCTATCAGGTGAGACTTTTTTCTCACCAAACAATGATTTTGCCATACAATTACCACAAGAATGGTCTGGAAAAAATTTACCTGAAACTCCTGGTTCAATTATTGGCCTTTACTCGAACCCTGATGTAACATTGTTATTAGTGATCTCTCAAGAAAGCAAAGTAACAGAGGAAATAGATTATATTAAAGAAGCATTCCTAGAAGAAACTGCTGATAATATCTCGGCAAAACGCTCAGCAAAGAATAGCGTTGTCAGGACTTCTGAGATAGATTTGTTAGAGGTACAAGATATCGGTTTCGCTATCTATCGAATGAGTAGCAGTGGTGGGGCAATTGAATCTCGAAATGCAGTATTCATATCAAAAATTGGTCTGGTTTATAATCTTTCTCTGATACCTATCAACGATATTATGAATAAAATGCCCTCGCCTGAAGAAATTGACAGTCAGTTTTATGATGTACTATATACAGTTATTTTATGAATAAAAAAGAAATATCAGCAGACACATTGAATGTAATCGGTACGCTTGAATCATATAGTAAGAAAGGCTTAAGAAAAAAGAATGATTTGGCTTATCTTTTGGAATTCTGCGCAAGTACCTCAGACTATGACACAATGCAAGCATTACTTCTTCATGGTTCCGCACTTCGGAACCTGTCTTCCAAACTAGCTGAAGGCAATTTACCAGAGGATGCACTTAACCTGGTTCAAAATGAATTTTCTGAACAATTGCAAAAAATATCTGCAGTAATACAGACGATTGTAGATGTAAATTGGGACCAGCAACATTCTCTTCGGTTAACAGAGATTTATTTAGAGCAAACAAAAGGTAGTGTCATGAATATTCTTGATCTCTCTAGTGATCTTCATTTATTCAAGAAGATGCAAAGTGAGCACCGCCAGACTCGTAGCTCCTCTTAAATCTTTTATTGAATCTGGCTATATCAATTTCAGGATCTAGCTTAGAACCCACCAATAAGTAATCAAGTAAATGGTCAGAAAAATACGGAACTAGCATAACACCCTTGGATCCCATTCCATTGAAAATAGAAAACTGCTTCAATACAGGGTGTCTGCCGATGAATGGTCTGCGGTCAGCTACGGTAGGCCTAACACCTGACTTGTGATCAATCACGACATAATCGATTTTTGGAATCAGTAATTCAAACTTGGCCAATAAATCTTGCATACCTTTGGCCGATGGTGCTGCATCAATAAATTCCCATTCATAATTTGACCCAATTTTAAATCTACCGTCGGCCAGTGGTACTATAAATATCTCTCTGGATATTATCGCACCCAATCCCTTTATGTATTCTTTAACATCAGTATCCATAATCTCAATTGTCAGGACTTCTCCCTTTGCAGGCTTCCAGGGAAGATAATTCCAAAGAGGATTCTTCGCTGCATGCCATCCTTCGGCCAAAACTATATGAGCATCTTTGCTATAATATTCTTTATTAACATTATTGTCAAATTCTTCTCGGACGTTGAACTCATGATCCTTAAGAATATTCCGCGAAATATATTCCTGGGCTGAATTTATAAAAACTTTGGTATCGAGCCAGCCGCATCGGGCTACTCGTCCAGTTCCAACAGTATTTATAATATGCTGAAGCGGTTCCTCAGGCTCATGATAAGTGAAATCTCCAGTTTCTTCTATACTTCTCTTTTTCCAAAATCTAGCTTTATCATATTCAGAGATGGGTTTCAATATTTGAGTTTCATGTAAAAAGGAGCTATCTGTCCTAGCCTCCCATTTTCTATAGAACTCAACAAGATAGGGTATCAGTTTATCGGCCTTCCAACTAAGATTCATTCTCTTAAAAACTACTGGATTGAATATCCCTGCTGCAGCCAAGCTACTCTGGTTAGAATCTGCTCTTAATATCAATCGATAAGGTATCTGACGTTCTTCACACTGAAGTGATAATATCAAACCAGAAAGACCGCCTCCTACTATAAGTAAAGGGCGGTCTTCCGAACAAGAAATTAAATCTCGATTATTACTACCTTTATTCTCCAAGCTTACCTGAAAGATTATCTAAAAATGCTACTTCAAAATTTCCATTTGATTCCCAGAAATGAATTGTCTCGGTTATATTATTCTCAAGTCCGGATACTTCACCTCTTATTTCTATAGATGTACTACCATCCTCCTGCTCCCTTAGAATAAAGGTATATTTAATTCGGCCTGTCTCCCAAATTCCACCTCTAATGAATGGTACCTTTACACTATAATACTCAAGACTATCAACAATGCCATCAATTTTATTAGCAAAAACACAATAGTCAGACTTTATTACTCCTTTGAAATAACCTTCATCATTCATAGTCTGTTTTGAAACCACGGCCCTGCAAGAAAAATCGCCCAAAACCTCTATCACATTATTGAATACATCTTCAAAAGCATCATCATAGCTTTGCTTATATTCCTGCCTGTAATTTGCATATCGTTCAGGTAATTCATCTGCTGAATAAAGAGCATCTAGTTTAGAAATAAGATTTTCCCGGTCAGCATCCGATTGCGGTGGAAGCGCAAATGTACCAATAGCCATAGTAACTATAAGAAATGGTATAATAAGTATCTTGTTTTTCATAAGTTCCTACAATATGTATTTATTTAGTTATCGATCTTTTTGAAAAGAAGTTCCTCATTGCTTTATCAAAAGGCATATCTGTAGTTATAAGATTATAATCAATATTGTGCTTGTAACATTGATCTCTTATATCAGAAAGATATGACTCAACTGTAGCCGTATAAGCTTTTTGTATATGCTTTGGCTGAGTAGTAACAACACTACCCGTCTCCATATCGACTAATTTACCAACATCTCCAAGTTCCAACGATATCTCAGTTGTATCGAGTAAATGGAACAAAATTACTTCATTATTTCTATATCTGAAGTGCTTCAAAGCATCAGCAATATCTTCCTTATCATCAAGTAGGTCAGATATAACTATTATCAATGATCTGCGGCTGACTCTCTCAGCAAGTTCCCCCAAAGCACCAACTGTACCAGTCGAACCTGATACTTCAGTATTATCCATAGTTCGTATCAACTCAGCCAGATAAGACTGCTTAGAAGCCGGAGGCATATATGTGTCTAGTTTATCAGAGTATAAAGCAAGACCTACAGCATCCCTTTGCCTAAAAAGAAGCATCGACAATGCAGCAGTCAGATATATAGCATAGTTATACTTTGATATATTGTCCCCTGCTGAATAAGCCATCGAACGACTCCTGTCAATAGCAAAAACAGATCTTAAGTTTGTTTCTTCTTCATATCGTTTGATATAGTATTTCCCAGATCTAGCGTAAGCTCCCCAGTCAATATGGCGAATATCATCTCCTGGCCGATATTGCCTATGTTCAGAGAATTCAACAGAAAAACCATGGAATGGAGATTTATGCATACCAGTTATGTACCCTTCCACTACCATTCTTGCCTTTAGCTCCAGCCCACTCACTGAAGATATAAAGGAGGGTTCAAGGTATTTACGGTAGTCTTTTATCAATTTTGGTCCCTAATTGATATTAGCGTTAAACATTCCAATTATTCTCTCTGACAGGGATATTGGGTCAACTTCAACACCAGTCTCTGTAAGAATATCAGTACTAGATTCTCTTAGTACTTTATTGAAACGTGATTTAATTTGCTCTGTTTCGGTCGGTGTTTTTGCTTCTCCGAAAATCATATAATCTGTTATAGTGAAGTGGGCCGGCCCTAATAAGATAGATCCATGCTGAAGAAGGACATCACCATAATTTCTTTGGGCCGACCCGACGATTTTTTTTTCATTAAGTGTAAGCTCATATCGGGCACTACTAGTAAAACAAGCTTTTTCTAATCCCGAACTATAATGATCTCGAAGATTTGTAGTCTTCCTTTGGTAATCTGTCTTTATTTGTATCTGGGATAATGCTGCCCCAATTGCTTCATGCATTTTCTGATATATATACCTATTATATTTTGGCCCCGAAGTAGGAGTAACTATACAGTAGGTCAGTTCTTGAGCATGAAAAACAGCCCTACCACCTGTCGGTCTTCTAACTATGTCAATGCCTTGAGCTTCCAATTTAGCTTTATCAAATGTACTACTGTTTTGACTATGGCCCAATGATATAGCCCAGGGGGTCCAACCATAAAAACGTAGATATGTCTTTTGATTAGCTGAAACTTTCTCCCGCAGGCTTCTATCAACAGACATATTTAATTCACCATCTTGCTCAGTATACGGCAGAATAACCGTTTCATGCAATTCTACGACAGGACTAAAACTATTCTCCGAAACTTGCAACCTCCCCCCTTTAGTCTTTAGTCCTAAATGTGACTCTCTCATAATCTGTTCTTCTTTCAATATATGACATTGTCCAGTCATCATCTTTCCACTCAATAAACTTGAGCAGATCATCTTTGTGCCAGTTCCGGTAGAAGCTCTCAATTGACTTCATAGCATCAGGAAACTGTGAGAATGAATCAAAATCTATTACAGAAAGTGTTCTGAACTGGTTATCAGCTGGAACTGTCACTGGTACTATAACTTCCTGCCCATGTCTATCCTCAAAAACTGCAGAACCTAAGGGTAGGATATCAATTAATGTAGTCTTGGAATAGTTTCTAGAGACTATAAATACATATAGTGGACTGTTGATGTCTTTCTCTTCTAAATCAGAATATGTTGATGGAATAAATCCGTAATTAACCGGGAAAGGCAAATAAGGCACAAATTCTTCATTGCCATCTACCTTTTTTACTTTGAAAACAGCTGCTTCAGGATCGTACTGATAAAGTTCGGAACTTCCAGCCGGAATGGAGATTATCGCATGGTAGTTCCCACCCTCTGAAATAGGGCTCAATTCATAAAGGGTCTTGCTCTTGTTGCAAGAACACAATAACACAATAATTAGTAATAACGGCAATAGCCGAAATTCGGGTATTCTCATAGATTTGCAATTAGGAAAAAGTTATAATTACTTTTTCAGCAAACCTACGAGTTCTATATCGAAAGTCAAAGTCTTACCAGCCAGAGGAGCATTTGCATCTAGGGTTATAGTGGTATCATCCATATCAATTACTTTTACTGTCACCGGTTCACCATTAGGAGTTTGCATCTCCATATACATCCCAAGCTCTGGGTTGATATCAGGTGGTAGTTTAGTCCGTTCAACTTTGATTGCGTATTCTTCGTTGTAAGGACCATATGCCTCTTCCGGCGGTAAAACTATTGTTTTCTTCTCACCATGTTCCATACCAACTACACCTTTTTCAAACCCTGGTATCATCTGACCTGCTCCGAGCTCGAACTCTAATGGTTCTTTATCAACGGATGAATCAAACTGTTCACCGTTTTCTAATCTACCAGTATAGTGGACTTTTACCTTATCGCCTATTTGAGCGTTTGGCATTTTATATTCCATTATTGTGAATGAACACTTTTGTTAACAACAATTACTATACCAAACTATTACTAAGTATAACTCATTGAGGAATAAAAGCTTAATAATAGGTTATTCATATACTATATCGCCATAGACAATGAATTGGATTGATATTTGACCAATCAACTTAGTACTTTTGGCACAGTAAATGCAATCCCATTTATCAGTTTATTCAACAATAGGTAACTGAAATGGAAAGCCTTCTTAATGACTGTATCAAAATGGACACCGATCTGCTCATGCTTCTTGATAATAGAATCTACCGATTAGAACAAGGACTCGATAGATACTATCTGATATCAGTGAAAGGATCTTCTATGCTAAGAGCAGGTATCGAGTCTGATTCAGTATTAATTGCCGAAGCTAATGCAATTGCCAATGACGGCGATATCATTATTGCAAAATTAGCAACCGGCTGGACACTCAAACGCGTATTCTTTAAGAACGGCTATAAACTCCTAATGCCTGACTCCGATGATCATAATCCAATGATAGTCAAGGACAATGAATTTTTTGAGATAGCAGGCGTTGTAAGAGCATGCATAAGCAATGTTTAATCTTACTATTATTTCATAAATCAGAAGCCACAGGTCAAAATATTCTACTTAAGTAACAGACTATCAAGACAAGTTACTTCTGAAAGGATTACCAACTTTGATGATCAAGATGGTACTAGAAATATATCTACATATTCTCGTCTTCAGCTGCTGAGGCTGATCTGATACTCTCTATAACAGAAGTAAAACGCTCTTTCTCCTTCTCTACTTCTTCTTTCGGACCATTCAATTTAAAAGTGTACACTGCATTGGCTGTTGGGATAATAGCAGCCATTGTCATATAATCAGGCATTTCAGTGAACTCAGAGCTAGCCATATTCTCTTTCATCTTAAAAGTACCATCAGCCATGAAGATAGTAGCACCCGAATCAAAGGTATTGGTAACAACATTCTGAGCCTCAACAAAATCATTCTTCCAACGCTCCACATTGGCATTTATATCACTCATATCACCCATCGCACCTGCTTCCCCCTTTGGGAACTTAAAGACAAGTACCCGCGACTGGGCTTCTTCGCCTATTTTATATTGAGCAATTCGCATCGGATTCCCAGGTTTTTCACCCATCCACTCAGTCGGTACATCAGCAACATACTCATCCATCGCTAGCGTACCGTTATTAGTGTAGTCTTCGGTATCGTCTTCAAGCCCAAGCTGAGTAGTGATATCTTCTACATCTTCCGCTGTTTCCATTGGCTCATCTTCAGCACCGCATGAGGTAAGACCAATATTGATCAAGCCTATTACTCCTGCTAGAGCCATAGATATGAAAATTTTTCTCATAAAAGTTCCTAATAATTTGTTTAACATTTGCTGGTAAATATAAGGATCAATAGATAAATCTATTGATGATATTAGTTATGAATTAATATCCTTTTTAGTAAAGTAAAAGATTGTTGCTATAGTAATTACAAGTGTATGAGCCATCAAAACAACTACAGATTCAGCTAGCATACCCATATCAACGTTAAGATCAAATAGCAGTCTCCAAGCAATCATATGTGTAGTGAATAGATATGGCGCTATATCCTGTAGGAAACCTATACCCAGTATACCGATAATTGAGAATACAATAATGATAGCCATTGTTGAAAAAATAGGACCAATTGCATTTTCTACTATTGCTGAAAACATAAATGTTATTGAATAGACAGTCCACATAGCAATGAAAGCCATTAAAAAAGCCCAGGCAAATCTCCATGGTACATCGACTTCTGGTATAATGGTAATCTTGGTTGCAACTACGAGCATATCTCCAGTACCATGGATAAGAAGTCCGATACCAAGTGTAAGAAGAGCTAACCAAGCCACAAGTAAAAACACATAGACCAATCCCGCAATATACTTTGCAGAAGCAATCTGCGCTCTTGATGCCGGGCGCACTAAGAGCAACCTATATGTACCTGATGTAGCTTCACCAGCCAGCAGATCGCCAGCAACAAGAGTGATCAGCAGAGGGACATTCACATATAATGTTTGGAGTATGATACGAGCTACTACATATCCATTGAGCAGATCACCATTAAACTCAAATATATCTTCAAGTGAGTTAGTAATGAAGTTGATATAAGTATCACCTTCGATATACATCGCAGCATGAATAAGTGGTACCAGAACCCCAACCGCTATAAAACCAATATAGGTTCTCCATTTACTAAAGATCTTAAGTAGTTCCAGTTTTACCAGATCAAGCATTGCTAACTCCGCCTGTAACTGATAGAAAATATTCCTCAAGGGTCTTTGAGGGCTTGATTTCGAATATATCAATCTGATTCATTCTCATAAGATCAATGACATATCCTACTTCATCACGATTTATTAGTAATTTGAGCAATCCTTCTTCTAGAGAAAACTTATCTTGTTGTATTTTACTACCCGTAAGAGCCTCTATAGCTGCTGCATTATCAGAAACTCTGAATACTACTTTATGCCCTCCCTGTTCCAATAAATCCTGGACCCTGCCTTGCACTACTGTCTTACCTTTATTGATTATTGCCATAGATGTAGCAATACTCTCAACTTCGGCCAGGATATGCGAAGAGAGAAAAACTGTCTTACCTTCTTCCGAAGATAATTTCTTTATCAGCTCCCTAACTTCCTGCATACCTTGAGGGTCGAGACCATTGGTTGGCTCATCTAAAATTATTAACTCCGGATCGTGCAGCAGTGCTTGAGCTATCCCCAACCGCTGTTTCATTCCCAAAGAATAGGTTTTAACTTTCCCTTTCTCCCTTCCACTGAGCCCTACTTTATCAAGTTGACAATAGAGATTGGTCTTTGAAACATCCGCACCAGAAATCGATCCGAAGAACTTAAGGTTATGATATGCCGATAGATAATTATAGAAATCAGGTTTCTCAACCAAGGCACCAATATTTTTGAAAGGCTGCCTATCACCCCACTTCATTTTTTTGCCAAAAATACTGACACTACCTGATGTTGGTTGTATAAGTGATAGAATTATTCTGATGGTTGTACTTTTACCAGCTCCATTGGGACCAAGAAAACCATAGACTTCACCTTTTTCAACGGAGAGAGAGAGTTTATCAACTGCAGTAGTATTTTTGAACTTTTTAACAAGTCCATCGATTTCCAGAACGGCCATCTAAGGTATTCCTATTTGATTTTGTGACTAGCTTTGGATGGATTAAGTTAATTTTGCAGACCGCGGTAGCGAACATCTGAAATGACGTAATTGAAAAATTGTATTGCCCTTTTCTTAGAAATCCAATAGCAATTATGTTAATTACTAACTGGAGAAAAATCCTGGTAATGCGGTTTTCTCACATATTTGGAAATTAATCTATGAATCTTGTAGCAATAGTCGGAAGACCCAATGTAGGTAAATCAACTCTTTTTAACCGCCTGGTGGGTAATCGTGATGCAATCGTAGAGGATGTACCGGGTGTAACTCGAGATAGGATTTATGGTAAATCAGATTGGAATGGAATTCATTTCGATGTAGTAGATACCGGTGGTTTTATACCCGGCAGCGAAACTACTATGGAAAAAGCAATTCGTGAACAGGCAACCCTTGCTATTGAAGAAGCTGATTCCATAATTTTTGTCGTTGACTCCCGAGACGGCGTAACTAAATTCGATGCAGATATAGCTCAAATATTGCGGCAGACTAAAAAACCCATTGTACTTGTTGTCAATAAATCCGACAATGCAAAGCAGGATACTTATGCATATGAGTTTTATTCGCTAGGCTTGGGTGAACCTTTTGCAATTTCAGCAATGAATGGACGCAGTACTGGTGAAATGATGGATAAGCTGGTAGAAGGGCTCAAGCCTGATAGCGAGCAAGAGGAAGATAGCCGACTGAAACTAGCTGTAGTTGGCAGACCCAATGCCGGCAAATCTTCACTGATAAATTCATTTCTTGGATATGACAGACTTATTGTAACTGATGTAGCAGGGACTACCCGTGATGCAATCGATACTGTTGTAAAATATGAAGGAGAAGAACTAGTATTAATTGATACAGCCGGACTAAGAAAGCGTAGCCAGGTAAAAGAAAATATCGAATTGTTTAGTGTCCTGAGAACTCAGCGAGCTATTGAACGATGCGATATTGGTATTGTAATGGTGGACTCCACGCGCGGTATTGAAGACCAGGATAAGAAGATTATTAACCAGCTAGAAGAAGCTCGTAAAGGAATAATAATTGTCTATAATAAATGGGATATTGTAGATAAGGATGAAAAAACAGCCGAAGAACTTCGCAAGAAATTTGCTGAAGACATGCGCACAGTAAGCTATGCTCCGGTTTTATTTGCTTCTGCCCTCACAAAACAGCGCATTCATAAGATATTAGAAACTGCTAAGATGGTCTCTGCCAATCGCAAGAAAAGAATAAAAACGCATGAATTAAATGAAAAAATACTTCCGATTGTTGAGATGACGCCACCACCTGCTACGCGCGGCCGAGATATGAGAATAAATTTTGTAACTCAGGTTGGTATAGAACCGCCTGTATTTGCGCTATTTCTGAATTATCCAAGCGACTTAGCCGAAAATTACAAGCGGTTCCTTGAAAACAAAATTCGAGATCTATTTGGATTTGAAGGTACTCCTATCTCACTTATTTTTCGTCGTAAGAATACGAAATGGGAAGACAGAGCACAGAACTAATCTAATTTTGATCTACTATTTCTCATTATAAAGGTGGATATCTCTTTGAGGGAACGGTATAGAAATACCTTCAGCATCAAAAGCTTTTTTAACTTTTTCGTGCATATCGAAATTCACAGCCCAGTAGTCCGGAGATTTAACCCAACCTCGCCATGTGAAATTAACACTAGAATCTGCGAGTTGCGATACTGAAATCATATTTGGGCGGTCACTTATTACTCTTGGGTCCTCATCCATTATTTTTTGTAACACCGACTTAGCTTTATCTATATCATCTCCATAGCCAATTCCAAAGCTAAGATCAAGCCTACGCTCTGGCTCCTCGGAATAATTAGTGATATTACCATTGGCTAGTGGCCCATTTGGCATATATATTATCTTAGCATCGCCGGTTTTAAGTTTTGTATTCAACATATTAACTTCTAGTACTGAGCCTGATACTCCCTGAGCTTCGATCCAGTCTCCTATTGAAAATGGTTTCAATATCATTAATAGGAAGCCACCAGCCAGATTTGAAAGTGACCCCTGCAGTGCCAGACCGACAGCCAAACCAGCAGCACCAAGCAAGGCTATGATCGAGGCAGTGGAAACACCCAATATACCCGCAGCCATAACGAACAGGATGAGAAACAATGCGACTTTAATTAGCTTCAGCAGAAAAGTCTTTTTAGTAGAATCAAGATCATGAGACGATAGCTTTCTATCAACTATTTTCATGATCGCCATGATTATAAAACGCCCAACTATCAAGAGTAGGACAGCTCCAATCAGATCTAGAGCTAACTCAGTTATGAACTTGGATATCCCATTAACATTGGGATTTTGCATTATTTCATCCATGTTTATCCTTCCTATTATTTATTAAGGGTGTATATCAACGTTGCGCAAATTAAATTTTATCAGAGAATGACAACTAAGTAGTTAAGAGAAAAATACCAACAGACGGACATAATTAAGCAAAAGTAATCCCCTTAAGTATTAAGCTAGGCTAAGAAGCATTATATTGCGCGCGAATACCATACAAATTCCTGGAGTAAGAAATGGCTGAAAAAATTACGATGCAGAATGGAGTGCTTAAGGTACCTGACAACCCAATTATACCCTTTATTGAAGGGGATGGGACCGGACCTGATATCTGGAATGCAGCTGTCAGAGTTATAGATGCGGGAGTGGAAAATGCATACTCAGGAAACAAGAGAATTGAGTGGAAAGAGGTTTATGCTGGTGAGAAATCATTCAACCGTAATGGTCAATGGCTGCCAACCGAAACTCTTGATGCTATTCGTGAGCATCTTGTAGCTATCAAAGGCCCTCTGACAACTCCGGTAGGTGGTGGAATAAGATCACTTAACGTAGCTTTAAGACAAGAGCTTGATCTTTATGCTTGTGTCAGGCCTGTTAAATGGTATGAAGGAGTACCTAGCCCTGTAAAACATCCTGATAGAACAGACATGGTAATATTTCGAGAAAATTCTGAAGATATTTATGCTGGTATAGAATGGATGAACGGAACTGAAGAAAATAAAAAGGTTATCTCATTCCTGAGGGATGAAATGGCTATTAATAAAATTAGATTTCCAGAGACTACTTCGATTGGTATCAAACCAATTTCTCGCGAAGGCACAGAACGCATTACTATTGCTGCAATAGAATATGCTCTTCTACATAAGAAACCATCGGTAACAATTGTCCACAAGGGCAATATTATGAAATATACAGAGGGTGGCTTTAAAAAGTGGGCATATGAGTTAGCTGAATCTAAATATGGTGATAGAGTTTTTACATGGGCTCAATATGACAGAATAAAAAGTGAACAAGGCAAAGAAGTAGCTGATAATCTACAGGCGGAGGCACTGGCAAGTGGCAAACTATTAATAAAGGACTCAATAGCTGATGCATTCCTGCAGCAAATACTTCTCCGGCCGGAAGATTATTCTGTAATTGTTACGATGAATCTAAATGGTGACTATATCTCCGATGCGCTAGCTGCAATAGTGGGTGGTATAGGGATTGCACCTGGAGCCAATATTAATTATGTTACCGGGCATGCTATTTTTGAAGCAACTCACGGAACTGCTCCTAAATATGCGGGATTAGACAAAGTCAACCCTGGTTCGGTAATACTTTCGGGGGTCTTAATGCTAGAACATATTGGCTGGCAGAAAGCGGCTGATATGATTGTACAAGCATTAGGCAAAACTATTACTCAGAAGAAAGTAACTTACGATTTTGCCAGACTCATGCAAAACCCTATAGAATTAAAAACAAGTGAATTTGCCAATGCTTTGATATCTAATCTTTAGAAGTAGAGTCTCTAGAATTATTAATGTATTCAATAGCTTTTTTAGTTCTACCTTCGACATGAGATATAGCATTCTTTGCATCGGTTAGTCTGCACCCGGTGAAATAAATAATTAGAGCAGACTTCACGTGATATTCTGCTTTTTCAAGGAGTTGCTGGGCATCCTCATAGCTGAGCCCGGTTAACTCCATTATTGTCTTCTTTGATCTTTCTACTAGTTTAGTATTTGTCGGCTGCAGATCCACCATAACATTGCCTAATGTTTTCCCTAGTTGTATCATGGCCGTGGTAGTAATCATATTCATGATCATTTTCTGTGCTGTACCAGACTTCATCCTAGTCGAACCAGTGACGACTTCAGGACCCACTACACAATCGATGATAATATCAGGGTCGGCTCCATTACTTAATGCTTGCTGTTCAGGGACTGTACATATCAAACTTGTGAAACAACCGATGCTTTTCGCATATTTAATGCTTGAAACAACATATGGCGTTCGGCCCGAAGCCGCCAGACCAATGAGAACATCTCCTTCAACAAGATTCAGCTGTGATAAATCCTGCTCAGAAGCAATATGGGAATCTTCTGCGCCCTCTTGTGCTACAAACATGGCTTCTTTGCCACCAGCAATAAGCCCTATTATTTGTTGGGGATCTGTTCCAAAAGTAGGAGGACACTCAGCTGCATCTAGTACTCCAAGCCTACCGCTGGTACCAGCGCCAATATAAATGAGTCTGTAGCCACCCTTAAGAGCTTGATATACTTTGTCAGTTACTCTGGCTATCTTGGGAATCACTGTGTGTACAGCATCAGAAACCTTAGCATCTTCGCTATTAATCAGCTTTAGAATTTCATTAGACGGAAGCTCATCTATTCTTTCACTCAAAGGATTCCGATTTTCCGTGCTGAGCCTACTGATAGCTTCGAATACAGATTTTGACACACGAACTCCCCTACTACTACCTTATTCGTATTTATTCTGAAACCGGTGAACTATCACCTGTAGCTTTTTTTAATACAAGATAACCGGCAACTCCTGCAATGAATGAAGCAGCAAGAATTCCAATCTTGGCATTCATCAGCATTTCCTGCCCATGAGTAGTGGTTGTATCAAATGCTAAACCCGCAACAAACATGGCCATGGTAAACCCAATACCACATAATATAGACACAGCCAGAAGCTGAGACCAATTAGAACCTGCCGGTAGGTTTGCCAGCTTGAATTTCACTGCCAACCATGAGAACAAAGAAACACCAATTATTTTTCCAAACAATAATCCCAGCATTACACCAAGCGTCACACCAGCTGTAAAATTATGTAGACTAAAGCCTCCCAAATTCACTCCAGCATTTGCTAAAGCGAAAACAGGAAGTATGACAAATGCAACTGGATAATCAAGGCCATGCTCTATTCTTTTGAGCGGAGACACAACTCGATTAATACCATACTCTATAGTCTGTAATACATCCGATTGATCGTCAGCTAATCTGTCATCATGGCTTCGATCCATATGTGTTGTAAACATTTTCCAAAGCTGATTGGTTTTGCTCCAGAAAGCTTGCTTCTTTATCAAGGGTGTAGTTGGGATAGCGAATGCTCCGAGTACCCCAGCAATAGTAGCATGCACCCCGGACATAAGGAAGCAATACCAGACACCGACTCCGAATAATAAATAGAATGGTGAATGAATAACATGCAGTCTATTACCAAAAAACATAATACCGAGGAAACCAAAACCGCCCATTAGCCATATCAGGCTAAGATGGTCGGTATAAAATATCGCTATTACTAAAACAGCCATCAAGTCATCAACAATTGCTAATGCTGCTAAAAATACTTTTATACTTGTCGGTACTCTGGAACCTACCAACATCAGTACACCAAGTGCAAATGCGATATCAGTGGCCATTGGTATTGCCCAACCTCTGATATCAGGAGTACCATTATTAATGATATAATAGATCAGTGCAGGAAATAAAACACCACCTACAGCCCCCAATATCGGTAGCATCGAATTCTTAATTGAAGAAAGTTCACCTACAAGAACTTCTCTTTTTATTTCAAGCCCGACAAAAAAGAAAAACACAACCATTATTGCATCATTGATAAAGGTGTGCAAAGTAAACGGACCATGATATTTCTCGAATTCACCGAATAGACTATATCCACCTATCTCCAGCTTCAGAGGGCTATCCCAGACTGCATGATATGAATGGAAATCTATATTTGCCCAAAGCATAGCCACTATGGTAGCTATTATGAGCATAATTCCACCAGTGGTGGAATGAGAAAAAAAAGTTTGGAAACCTCGGATAACTCTGTTTTTAGCTAAATAGTCGTTGGGAATAGATCCTGCCATTAACTTCTCTTATTATTTTGAATAAGAAGTGGTGCTTGTACCCACATCTTAGAATTTGTTAATTTAATAATGTTGGTTAACCAAAAACAATACCAATCTCATTAGCTGCTTTTCCGAAGCAAATACTTACTAAGATACATAAAAGTAATCCTTGCATGAAATCTAAACCTACAACCAATGAATTGATATCGATTTTTGATCATATAGGTGGGATAATTGTCAAATCTGATTACACCGGAAAGCTCTTGTGGGTAAGTGATTCGTTTGATATAATCTTTGGACAGAGTGTTTCCATCAATGATGGTAATATTCTGGGTATGTTTTCACTGATGAGGGATCAGAATGATAAACCTTTTGATTTTGAGAATATACAGTCACTTCCTAAGAACCCTTTTATTGCTAAAATAAATGCTGAAGAAAAAGAATTATGGTATCAAGCAAATATTATCTCGGAAGGAACAGAGAACGATACTAGAATTACTATTTATCTACAAGACAATACTGATTCTTTGTCTCATCAGAAAAACTTAACTCAAGAACTTGCGAAAAAAGAAGCCCGACTTTCACTTTTCGAACGCACTCAGGCTTTGGGCAACGTTGGTTCGTGGGAACTTGATCTAGCTACCCAAGAAATGAATCTTTCAGAAAATCTGAGGAAAATTTATAGTATCCCAGAAGATATTGAAGTTACATCGGACCTATTACGAAGTATGTATACCGATGAAGGTAAAATAATGGCTGACAAAGCTTTTTATCATGCATTGGAGACTGGTGAGCCTTGGGATATAACGGTCAAAAACTATGATTATAATGGTAATATCATTTGGCTCAGGGGTAAAGGTGGCTTAAAAATTATCGATAACAAGCCGACTAAGATACTGGGTTTCGTGGAAGATGTTACTAATCAGCTTAACTCTGAAAGGAGCTTCAGGTCACTCTTTGATAGCAGCCCGATACCTATATTCACATATTCATTGAAAGGGACTGGTATTGATCAAGTAAACAAAATGGCATTAAGCTTTTTTGAATGTGATACTCCTGAAGAGTTACGCGGTAAAAATCTGATGGAGATTTCGGCCAGAAACCAAAATGGGGCTAATGCACTGGCACTCGCTAAGAAATTTAAATCTGAAAGTAATAAAGACGAAATATTTAAAACTGAATGGGCTTTTAGAACAGTTAAAGGGACTTTAAAAGAAGCTGAAGTATCTGTTATCAGAGTGAGATTTAAAGGGCAGGATACTATATTAGTTTCGCTACTTGATCTTTCCGAAATCAATAAAAGACAACAAGCTCTTATAGATATTCAGGGGAACTACCTTCGTGCTCAAGAGATAGCTCAGATTGGGAATTGGATCGATAATCAGGATAATGACACTGAAGAGTTTTCACCAGTAGCAATTAATATTCTTGGCCTAAATGGAATTGCTCAACCAAAGCTTAGCGACTTCTTAGAAATCATAGACAAGAAAAACAGTGATGCAATATCTAGCGGACTGACTGAACTGAAAAGTGCCGGAGGTACTTTCAGATATACAGTAAAGTTAAGTCATGATGGGACACCACCATATTCAAAAGTAATTGACTTCACTTTTATTAAGGAAACCCAAGGGCTAAGCGATAGGATTCTGGCAACGGTCCATGATGTGACAGAAACTGAAAATGCCAAGGCCAAAGTTGAAGAGTCAATCAAATTTACAAATGCAATAAATGAAGCGACTCCTAATATCCTATATGTATTTAGCCTAGAAAGCTATTCAAATATTTATAGCAACAAACATATCGGCGAGATCATTGGCTATTCTGTTGAAGAGATTCAATCAATGGGTAGCAATTTCCTTCCACTACTAATGCATCCTGATGATTCAGACAGTATTAATCAACACTTCTCTGAAATCATGAAAATGCGCGATGGAGAAATAAGAACAATTGAATATAGACTGAAGAGTAAAGCAGGTAAATGGATCTGGCTAATTTCTCGGGAGGTAGTTTTCAAAAGAAATAATCAAGGTATTCCGATTCAGACTCTTGGAGTAGCATATGATATCACACGTAGAAAAAATGCTGAATTAAAGGTTAAAAATCAAAACTTTCAGATTGAATCTATTCTACAAAGTTCGCGAACTAGTATCTGTAGTCTTGATAGAGAACAAAAAATCGTATTTAATAATAGACTTTTTGCAGAGTTTATTACTTATATCAACGGTGACGAGATTGATCACAATAATCTGAAGACTTCAGAAACAAAACTAATTGGCCTGCATCTAAAGGAAGTAATAAGAAAAAAGAATAACTATGAACAATTCTCTAGTTCTATCAACCAGAGTATCTTAATTGGAGAAGTACAGTTTCAGGAGAAAATCTATATTAACGGTGAAAGACATTTTTTCCTTATCAAAATAAATCCAATCTTTATTACAGATAATGACATCGCCGGAACTGAACGAGAAGCTAAGCCACAATTGGAAGGCTTCTCTATATTTATTAACGACATATCCGAACTAGTTCGCAACCAAGAAGCTCTTGAAAAGGCCAGAGAAGAGGCAGTTGCGGCTAATAAAGCCAAGTCAATCTTCTTAGCCAATATGAGTCATGAAATCAGAACCCCTATGAATGCCATTCTAGGTTTTGCTGAACTGATGAAGAACGAAACGGAAAAACCGGAAATTGCGAATTATGCGTCTACCATAATCGGTTCAGGTAGAGCTCTTCTAAATATAATTAATGATATATTAGACCTTTCTAAGATAGAAGCGGGCAAAATAGAGCTTAATCCGCAGTTTAGTTCTGTAGATCCTGTTTTCAATGAAATTGTTACTCTACACTCTTATCGTGCTGAAAAGAAAGGTATTAATCTTCTACTAGAAAATAATGTTGACAGTAAGTATCTTTATTTCATCGATACTGTAAAGCTAAGTCAGATCCTCAATAATCTTATCAGTAACGCTATAAAATTTACCGATAGAGGTAAAGTGACTGTATCATGCTCTGCTGAATTTTTAGAACAGGATAAGAAAAAGGGTTTGTCTACCCTCTTAATTAGAGTTAGCGATACTGGTATTGGCATTCCTAAAGATCAGCAATCCAGAATATTTCAACCCTTTATTCAGCAAGACGAGCAAGATGCTAAAAAGTATGGTGGCACAGGCCTGGGACTATCCATTATTAGTAATCTGGTTAAGATAATGGGAGGTACGCTAAGTCTTGAGAGTGAACAAAATGTGGGTAGTCATTTCAGTATCCAGATCCCTGATATCAAAACAAAACTCAATGATCAGGTAACTGATACCGCAAAACCTGTAAATGCAAATAGCAAAGGGAAAGTGATCCTATCTGTTGATGATTCTGAAATGAATCAAAGAGTTATAAAAGGAATCTTAAAACGTACTCAGCATGAAATACTTTTTGCTATGAATGCTGAAGAAGCACTAAATATATTTGATCTGGAGAATCCTGACTTAATAATTATGGATATCCAGATGCCGGATATGGATGGAATACAACTAACCCAAAAATTAAGAGAGATAAATAAAGGCCGAGAGATTCCAATTATAGCTGCTACGGGTTATGCATTTGATGATGATGATGATGAAAAAAATCTATTTCATGATGTAGTATTCAAGCCAATTAATTCCAAAACATTGTTAGGAATGATTGATAAGTATCTTCTACAAGCTGAAGAAAAGCGTTTACAAACTGATAATAAGAAACAAACAACGTTAGTAGATAGTGAAACAGAATATCATGTATCTGAAGAGGAATGGAAAAGGTTTGGATCTTCGATAAATCGACTGGCAATCACTATGGAACTAGACTCCATAGATAATCTGGCTAAGCAAATGCTTGAATTTTATAAGCAGCAAACTACAACATCTGAAAAAGAAGAAGAACGAATAAATTATTTCATTGACGGAATTGAGAAACTAGGTAAGGCAATTTCGGATTTTGATATTGATAGTATAATGAGCACTATGAATAAATTAAAGGATAAATTCAACAACTATAATGAATACTAATAAACTACTAAGAATACAGCAGGAATTAAAAAAACAAAGCATCGACGGGTGGCTCTTCTATGATTTTCATGGTCGAGATAGTATAGGAGCAAGAGTATTACAGCTTGATACCAAACACCTGGCTTCAAGAAGATGGTTTTACTGGATACCTGCAGATGGAGAACCTATAAAGCTTGTTCATAAGATAGAACCCAGACAACTTGATTCTCTCCCCGGATCAAAAAAAATCGAATATTTACATTGGAAGAGTCTTCGCGAGGCTGTTGGCAATATAGTAGGTAGTAGTAAAACTGTAGCCATGCAGTACTCTCCTATGAATAATATCCCTTATGTTTCCATAGTAGATCATGGTACTGTAGAGTTAGTTGAGTCTTTCGGACCTGAAGTTGTAACTAGCGCCGATCTTGTAAGTATTTTTGAATCATATATCTCATCTGAAGAAAAAAAATCACATGCCGAGGCTTCAAGAAGGATGCACAATGTTCTTGATGCAACCTATGAACATATTGCCGACAGAATAAAGTCTGGCGATAATCCTGATGAATTTGAGATTCAGAAATTTATGCATAAGCGTTTTGACGAATCAGGCCTGTTCTACGATCATGGCCCTATAGTCGCGGTAAATGAGAATGCTGCTGATCCTCACTACGACCCTAGTGCTTCTTCAGCTCCTAAAGTTATGAAGCGTGGAGATTTACTTCTTATTGATATGTTTGCTCGTCTGGATCAAGAAGGAGCAATTTGGTATGATGTAACCTGGATGGCATATATTGGTAAAGAAGTTCCCAATCGTGTTCAAGAGCTTTGGGAAATATGTCGTGATGCTCGTGATGCAGGATTTACACTTGTTAAGGAGCGTTTTGCAGCTGACAAGAGTATTGAAGGATGGGAAGTAGATGAAGCTACTCGCAAGGTTATTTCTGATAAAGGGCTTGGAGACTTTTTCGTACACCGTACCGGACATAATATCAGTACAGAATTACATGGTAATGGAACTCATATGGATAACCTTGAGACAAAAGATACTCGTAAAATAATCAAAGGGTCATGTTTTTCAATTGAACCTGGTATCTATATAGCAAATGAAGCCTTGGGATATCGTACTGAAATTGATGTATTTGTTAATGATGACGGATCTGTTGAATTATGCGGTCCGATTCAGGAGGATTTAATCCTAATTGATGTATGATCTATAAAGGAAATACTATCAATTAATATTTGGAATGATAGGTTACAAAAAGAAAGAGGCATCTGATATCAGATGCCTCTTTCTTTTATAGTGAACTATAATTATTATGATGGCTACTTAAAATAAAACTGTTGAGGCATTGCGTAAAGTGCTTTTTCAGTCGCACCTATCTCTAATAGCTTATATGTGTACAACAATTCTTTTCTTGCTTCAAGCGGTAATACATTCCATTCTTTAATAAATGACTCAGGGGTCATACCCAGCATATCAGCCATAGCAGTTTTAATATTGGTCTTAGTTTCATCATCTTTCTTATTGAATATATCTTCAAGGAACTCCTCAAAACTATCTCGTGTCTTTGGAAACTTCCTGATTCTTACAGACTTACCTTCTTCTACACCTATAGCTGTTTTGGCATAATCGATAGTCTCGTCTAATCCGCCAAGCATATCTACCAGACCTCTTTCTTTAGCATCAACACCAGTCCATACCCTACCTTTGGCAAGTTTACGCAGTTCCTCCACTTCCATTCCTCTACTCTCAGCAGCTCTGGTAATAAATCTAGTATAGATGTTTCGCGAAAGCTCTTCAAGCTGATCTTTATCCTTCTCAGACAGCTCCATTAGCGGACTCAAAAAATTAGCTGAAGGAGATGTACTAATAGTATCAAATGTTAGGCTCAACTTATCCATTGTACCTGAGAAATTAGGTATTGCCAAAATAACACCTATGGATCCTGTCACTGTCTCCGGATGCGCAAAAATGGTATCACAGGCCATCGACATATAGTAGCCACCAGATGCTGCTACATCACTCATCGATGCATAAACCGGCTTCACCATACGCGTTTTTTGAATTTCTTCCCAAATTTCATCACTGGCAATCACTGAACCACCCGGGCTATCAATACGAAGTACAATAGCTTTTATCTTATCATTCTGACGGGCTTCTTTAAGATATTTCACATATGAACCCGACTTAATAGCATATCCATCACTACCAAATGGGCTTTTATCCTGAAAACCACTTGAGATAGGACCTGTACCATAAATAACGGCTATCTCAGTATCATCGGCAAAATCTACATCACTATAATCAGCTTTATTCCATTTTAAATAATTGCTGACAGAAATCAGGTTAAGTTCTTCTTCCTCTTCATATTCACCATCATTTTCTTCTCTAATCTTTCTTATATCGTATCCACTCCTAAATGTTTGTAGATTGCTATAATCCACATCCTCGCCGGCAGCTTCACGAGCCATAGCATTTCTTAGGGCGGACTCGGTCATAAATCCGTCAATATAGCCGGCAGCCAGAATTGAATCCGCTGTATAGAGTCCTTTAGCCATATCAGCCTTAATCTTCTCAACAGGTATATCACGGTATCTGGAGATTGTAGTGGCTAAGGAGTCATATCTTTGAGTAATAAGTATTTCTAACTGTTCCCTTGCCTCTGAACTAAACCCATCTCTGACATAAGCCTCACCGGCAGACTTGTACTCTTCAAATTGCTGCACATGATATTTAACACCTATCTTCTCAAAGAAACCCCGAAGGAAAATACTAGAGATACTTATTCCATTCATCTCTAGCAAACCTTCTGTCGGCATAAATATTTTATCAGCCGGCAGGGCCATCATATAAGACATTTCATTGCCTGTTTCAAGAAAGGCATAAACAAATTTACCTGACTCTTTGAATGTTTCTATTGCCTCATGTATTGCCTTAGACTTGGTCATGCCAGTATAAGCTTTAGGCTTCAGATAGAGTCCTTTGATATCATCATCTTCAGCTGCTTGTTCCAAGGCAGAAACAATCTTGGATAGTGATGTAGCATTTTGATCGCCAAATATATCCGCAAACGGATTGTCTTCGGAATATTCTTGAACACCACCACTTAGAGTCAGATAAAGAACTGAATTGTTCTCTACTTCTCCTTTTTCTTCTACCATCAAAGATTCAGTAAACGATGTAAAAAGCATCGCAACAAAAAGGAACAAGAGCCCTAACACCCCAACTACAATCAAAAGAGGTATCCACCAGCGGGTCTTCTTAGGCTGGTATGATGCACCTCCATATTGAGGTCTGTAGCCCGGAGGGGGTGGAGGAGGCATCGGTGGCCTACCGGCAGTCGGTGGGGGTGGAGGTGGAGGTGTTTGACCAGTCTGATGTCCCATTCCGGGGTTATCAGTCTGATTAGGATCTTGGGGGAATTGCTCTGCCATAATTTTCTTCTGGATTTAATTTGGTAGAATTGGCTTTTTTCGTTGCTCGACGAAATTGATAACGATTCTGGAACAAGCCTGTTACGACGAGACAGCATAACAGTGGACTACTGAATCATTTTTTACCCCAAAAGAGCAATTATAGCTAGTCCTACACCTACCCTGTCTGGCTAAGAGCGAAGTATTCCAAATAGTCAAGAAAATTGTAATTAGATTGATAAACTAAAGTTGGTATAAGTAAAAGTACTATTAACACCATCAGTCCTATCACATAGACATTTGGTAATGCCTTATCAAATACTACCGCAGTAGAATTAAGTATTCTTAAGAATATCCAGAGAGCTAACACTAGCCCAAGGATAGAAATAGCTATCACGGCAGCCTCCCCGATGGTTAACAAACGAGGAAGTATCATTGATATGGGTAACATTATCAGGAAGGGAATAGCTGCCCAAATAGTTATAGTCAATGTATCACTAAAAAGAATACGGTTACGAGAAAATATACTGAAGAACTTTAGAAAGAAGGAAATCAGAAACATCAAAAGAAAAAATAGAGATGTAAAGAAAACAAACATCAGTAGAGGTTGCCAACTGATACGAAACAAGAAATCCAGAGCTGAATCCAAAGGTATAAACAGCATCAAAACTGTTTGTAGAGTCTCGGTAGTCTTATAATTATAGATTATTGCCGAAATAAAAAGTGCCATAGAAGATGCTACAACAAAACCAATAATAAATGTCCTGGCGGTAGACATTATCCGCTGATCTCTAATATCAGAATAGAAATTATAAGGTCGTATCAGCGAACGAGTAAAATACTCTCGAAATTTTCGATATCGGTTAAGCATTAAAAGAACAATTAATACAAGTACTATTGAGATTATAGTAAAAATAACAGGAGCATCGGATTTAGGTTCACCAGCTGAAATAAGCGGTTGTTTTTCGTCATTATAAAAAGCTTTCATAACTCTGTAAGCTATTTTCTCTTGCCCTTCATCACTTATCAGACCCGCTGTAGCCAAATAAAGATCTTCTTTATTCACTGTAAGTAAAGGATTCTCCAACCTATAATCCCGATAGTAATCGACAATTGATCCCATTCCGGAAAAACGGTTAATAATAGAATAAATATTCTTCAGATAGTGTCCCTGATACTCCTCACTCTGGGGATCTTCCCAGCCATAGAGGTATTGAGTCTGAACAGCTACACCATAGCGAATTAACAGAGGTAGATTATATTTATCGTTAGCAGCAGTGACTGTAGCAGCTACTTTCTCAAAATTACGTTCTGAAGCAGGTATTCGCATTGTCAGAAAATCAATACCTTCGGGGATATATGAATGTCCACTTGTAGTTACATACAAAAGCTTATCTGTCAGGCTCGATAGTCTTTGGTGCAATAATCCACTGAAAGATATACCCTCAGAATCTGTAGAAATATTGCCATGTAAACCCCAAGCCAAAAGAGATACCCGGTTCTCTAATCCATCAACAAGCCGCTCTGCTATATTAAGAGTTCTGACGCGGAAATTATCTTCTTCAATCATCCCACTGGGTACTGCATCAACAGGAAGGTCAACCATCATAAAAAGACCATATCTATCGCAGAGATAAGCTAAGTAAGGATGAGGTATAGTCTTATTAAGCAAGATCAGATTTGCACCCAGAGATTTAATCCTGTTAACATCCTCTTCAAGCAGCTCAGGCACCATTATACTATCTTTAGGAAAAGGCGGAGTATAATTAACTCCCTTTGGCAGAAATGGTACTCCGTTTAGCACAAAACCTTTTTCCGAAATACTAATATCTCTGAAACCTATATTCTCAGAGATCTCATCAATTGGTTCAGCATCTGCTGACACTCTTAGTGCAAGCTTCAAGGTATAAAGCTCAGGTTTTCGAGGATCCCATAGATGTGGATTCAGTACTTCGATTCCAATTTTCTTGCGAATTGTTCTATCAGGGTCGATGGTAATTTCCATGCCTTGCATTCCCCCTACTTCTCGGCCTTCCATATCATACAATGTAGCAGACAATACTACTGTAGTAGCCGCATGGGTTGGCTTGGGATAAGGCAGCGAATCAGATTGATCAGATGACAGAGTATCAGGTATACTCGCACGAGTTGATTCGCTTATGTTGAGATCAGTTAGATAATCACCCTCTTTGGAGCTAATACTAACGTCAAGATCTAATTTTGCTGATGAATAATTGTTGGCAAGAGTTGTTCGATAATTAAACTCGTTAATCCAGATTTTGGGCCTACCAACAAGAAATATATTGCGGTTAATACCAGTTAATATTTCCGGGGCATATATATTACTGCCAAGTGCTAAGCGTGTTTGGTTTGATGGCGGATATACTTTGAATCGAAATGTATTTACAGGCCTGTCCAGAAATTTTTCTGGTATATTGACACTGAACTTACCTCCGCCCCCAAAAAACTTTTCAATAAAATTACCATTAACTGATATCTCGACTTCCTCGGTGAGCCCCAGAAATTCCAGGGCCCAAATATACTTGCGAGCAGCAGATTCCTTTAGCTTAATAGTTTTTTCGAAATATATCGGTTCATCAACATCCTGAGAAAATGGTACATTGACAGACTGCCACCTTTCTCCATCAAGTGAATGCTCCCAACCCTGCCCCATGTCAATTACCAGCCGTGTCTCTGAAGAATAGAGCGCCTTTTTTTGCATTGCCGAATATTTACCCAAAATAGGGTAATAGAATGTAGCGACAAATAATAAAACGGCTGAACAACGGAACAGAATAAGTGACATATGTCAGAATATAGTATGGTACGACAAAAAAGTGTTCCAGAGACACTCAGAACGAACCTACAAAATATCTATTCTCGCCTAATTAAGCAATCCAATGGATTGATTATTAATTGCTCAATAATTCATGACTCCATGTTACTTTTGCACCACTACCCTTAACAACAGCCGAAGCTCCGCAATACTTATCCATTGATAGCTCAATAGCCCTCACAAAATCTTTCTCCGTGGCATCCGGGCTTTCCAATATATACTTAATGTCAATTTCTGAAAATATTCTTGGATGTTCATCTCGTCTCTTGCCATTAATCTCTATCTTAAAGTTAGAAATTGTTTTTCTCTTTTTGGTCATTACAAGTACAATGTCAATACCTGTGCAGCCAGCTACAGCCTGTAACATCACCTCCATAGGTGTGGCGGCAGAGTCTTCCGCTCCTTCTGAGTTACTATCAAACATTGTAATATGCCCTCTGTGGTTATCAGCGGCAAACTTCATTCCACCCTTATACTCTATAGTACCCTGCATCTTTTCTCCGATTTAATAGATTTGTGAATTATAATAGATTATGACGTTTATAAATACTAATGATTACATCAATTTCTTCATCAAAATTTAGGCTAATTAATTTTTGACTCTATTGCAACTGAATTATATTATCAGTTGTTGGTATGTATAAAAAACATTACCGTAGAAACACAAAATGAGACTTTTCTTTTTCATCATCTACTTATTATCATCTGCATTACTTGTGCAGCTTCAGAGTAAAGAATACTCGAATCTTACATTGGGCAGTTATTTTTATCTTAATGGTAGTGAGTGTAAGAAAACATTTGGTGATCTTAGATTCACTAATATTCTCGAGCCAATCCACGCTCTATCAGATGAGGAAGGTAAATTGCTTTTCTTTTTTGATGGCAAAAAAATTACTAACTCAAATGGTGTATTATACGGTGAAATCGCTACTGAGCAGATTGGATTTACTGACAATTCAGATGATGTCATTTTTTTACCTGACTTTCATGAAGCAGAAAAATACCATTTAATAACTACCATAAAATATGACGACCAAGACAATAATACTCTGAGTATTCATACACTGAATGCCCAAGATATTAACCTAACCTCCAGAATTGGGAAAAGTATTCCGGGTAATTTCAAGGCAATAGGAACTCATAGAGATTGGAAAGACTCGGTCTATGTAATTGCTTTGTATGAAGGAGAATCTTCTACTGTTAGGATATATACAATGGATATTTGGGGACAGTCTTTGCAATGGTCTGAAAAAGATCGTTTTTCTGTTGAATCATCAGGCTTACTGGCAGATGATAATCACCAGATCAATTTCTCTAAAGATGGCTCTCGACTACTATTCAAATCCATGGGATATGATAAGATATATATAGCTGAGCTAAATACTGAATCCTGGGCTGTTGAGGATATTGCTATAGTTAACGAATCTGAACTAGAGTCTATAAACAGTGGTAATTATGACCTGTCTATTGAAGGTAATATACTCTTTGCAGCACCGGGCATAGGTAGTAATATCAAGTCAGATGACTGGCATCTATTACGTATTGATCTTGACAAACTCTTTGAAGAAAAAAGATTAGTCACGCAGAAATTAAAACCCAATAGCATCAGGGATCTTCAATTGTCTGTAGAATGTACTGACATCAATGTACTTGAGGATGGCAAACTAGCCATAGCAGCAAGATTCAGAGGAAATTTGGAATGGGAACAAAATATTCTAATACTTAGCTGTAGCGAATCGCTTTCTGCACCTGTGCTTGAGTCTGATGGAGCTATTGATATCCAGTCATCTTTTCTTGGAAAAATGTTAATCAGTTGGTCTAGTGAAACTTGGCCTATGACTTTCCAAAATACTGAGCGAAGCAGATATCAGATAATTAATACACCCATATTAGATCAGACTGACTTCTTCTTCTGCAAAGGCCAACCTATCGAAATTGATCTGGATCTGCCTGACTGCTCTGAAGCTTTTTTCACAAACTCTATTACTAATGACACTGTTTGGGGTGATCAGCTAAATATCTCTGCTCCATCGGAAGATGACTTCGGTGAATGGCAATTATGGCTGAACGGCTGTACAGAGTCCTTTTCGACAACATTAACTGTAAAGGAAAAAGAATTATCGCTTTTTCCAGTTATAGAACTGGACTGCGATGGAGAATTTATCAGATCATATATAGAAAATTTGTATGATTACCCTGTTGAAGTGGTAGTATCAGGATCTGGCGAAGGATTTATTGAACTATTGCCTGGCCAGTCTTATGATATCAAACCCGAATGGTACTTTGACTTCGCTTCAGGCCACATTAAGTATTCACTGAGATCTGGTAATTGTCAGTTTGGAGGTGAATATATTGTTGATATCACGTACACAGATGGCAAGTTCTTCTCATCATTGCCAGATCAGTTTGTAGAGATCGGGCGTTTGGACACTATGCCAATAACAATAAGTCTTGCTTGCGATGCTAACCCTATAGAAGATGGTCTTAATGGTATAATTACTCTCAGATGGGACTCGGACGTAGTATTCCTGAATAATGTAATTGGTGGTCAACTCTTAAGCACAGCATACGAAGAAGATATATATGGTAATCCTCTGCCGACAACCAACGCCAGAGTAAAAATTACCAACCCTGAACCGGCATTAGAGTTTTTAGCACTTCTTGACTCTAAAAAATATACCAATATTGATGTATTAGAATTTGAAACCAGTGCCGGCAATATCTATTCCACCAGTGATAATAAATCAGTATTGATCAATGGAAGTATAACTACCACAGATAATTGTGAAACTGAATATAGATATGTAAGAAGTGTTACACTACCGGAGATAGTGTCTGCCAAACAGGTAGGTATGTCTATTGAGCTGGAACTAAAAGCTGATAATCTTGAAAATTCAGTTCTATATCTCTTGGATATCAACCATAGACTTATTGCTCAATATTCAGACCTTTCAAGCAATTATCAGATTGATATCTCTACTCTGGCTACAGGCACATATTTTTTGATTCTTGATACAGGGACTAATAAAACTAATTTTCAACTCAATATTGTTAAATAATCTTCCGAGGCTTCACAACTAATCATCTGAAAATCATATTTTTGAGCTTCACTACATCACTATAGAGATAAAATGGGTAAGTATTCAGTTAACGGTAAAATTTTGGTTGGAATAGTTATGGGAAGTGATTCTGATCTTCCAACAATGCAACCAGCTGCTGATATCCTGCAGAAATTTGGTATTGGGTTCGAAATTAAGGTTGTATCAGCGCATCGTACACCCTTTGATATGATAGAATATGGAAGATCGGCTAAAGACAGGGGAATTAATGTCATAATAGCCGGGGCCGGAGGGGCTGCTCACCTCCCTGGAATGCTAGCTGCAACAACTTCTTTACCTGTAATTGGTGTACCGGTAAAAAGTAGTAATATGTCTGGCACGGATTCCCTCTATTCTATTGTACAAATGCCTCCTGGTGTGCCTGTGGCGACTGTTGCAATAGGTGGCGGAATGAATGCTGGAATACTTGCTGCTCAAATACTGGCATTAAGCAATCAGGAACTATCTAAGCAAATGTTAGATTATAAAACTGAGTTGGAAGAGCTGTCAAAGAAAAAAAACGATAATGAAGTTTTTGGATGATATCTATCATTTCAGGTTGGGAGTAATTGGCCGAAGCTTATAATCCGGATGAAGCCCCCCCTTGCGCATTATATCTACTTTAGCTGACCGGTTAGGATTACCCTTGTTTTTTTCTGAATATTGGCTCGGATAAACTATATGCAAGATAAAGCAAACGGAAGAAGAGAACTTCTTAGATTACTAGCTCTTTCAGGCTTTTCACTCTTTATACCCTCTTGTAACCGGGAACAGGAAATCCCCAAGGAAAGTACTTACACAAACAAACTTGATACTACTCAGAATATCGAGAAAGATATCAATGAAATTCTGGATAGCGAGAATGTAGTTTTCCTGAGCAAGGATCATCCAGACTATAACAAGCATAGAAGAACTTATAATTTGCGGATTAGTAAATATCCGGCTTTAATTGCGATCTGTAACAATACTGATGGAGTAGCAGAAGCAATAAAGACTGCTAATCGCTTAGGGCTCAAGGTAGCAGTTAAAAGTGGTGGACATTCTCTTGAAGGTTATTCTTCGATAGATGAGGGTATGCAAATTGACCTTAGCCTGATGGATAGTAAGCAATGGTTACCTGACAACTCAGTCTCATTTGGCCCCGCATGCCGCCTTATGAATATTTATGATTTCATGCTTCCCAAAGGAAGGTTACTACCCGCCGGTTCTTGCGGAACTGTAGGCATAGCTGGTCTTACTCTTGGTGGTGGGTATGGCTTTTTCTCAAGAAAATATGGACTTACCTGCGACCATCTTATAGGAGCAACCCTGGTAGATGGTTTAGGTAAGATTAGAACTGTTGATGAAACTGATCCTATTATGTGGGCACTTAAGGGTGGTGGTAACGGAAATTTTGGAATTGTAACAGAATTTGTTTTCAAAACAAGAGTTGCTCCGAAAAGTTTCACTCAGCATCGCTTCAAATTTCGCAGATTAAATTCCACCAGAACTTTAGAAATACTCAAGAAGTATTTCGAACTTGCTAAGGAATTACCTGATACATGTTTTTCAGCTTTTGTATTAAATCATAGAAATCTTCTAATATTAATAACCAATTATGGAAAAAGATCAAATAGACTTAAAGAAATATTAGCTGAATTTGAAAAACTCAGCGATAAATCTACAATAGGTAACCCTAAGAACTTGGCTAAGTCACTAACAACTTATTATGGTAGAACATCTCCCCTACCTTTTAAAAATGCTTCTGCCGGATATTATCAAGGTTTTGATTCGATTTCTGGCTTTGCTGAGGATTTAATTCAAATCGTGTTTGATAATCCAGGTCTGATCTATCAAATCAATACACTTGGTGGAGAAATCAATAATAAGAACTACAGTAGTTCCTCATGCTATCCTCACAGAGAAATGCCATTTATTTCCGAATTACAAGCATATTGGCAAAATGATTCTAAACAAGATCAACTGATGAGAGCATTTGCTCAAATTCAAGATTTGTCAATATCATCAGGCATTAACAAGCACTACCGGAATTATCCTGATATCAGGCTAGCTAACTGGGGATTTAGCTACTACGGTAAAAATTATGAGGGTCTTCAGAGAATCAAAAAAGAACTAGACCCTGAAGATACTTTTCACCACACACAGACTATATCACTCCCAACAACTACTTAATTGCTCTTGCTAAGTATTAACCAGTATTTATTTGCTATAAAGTATATTCCTAAATACCTTTAAAAACTCTCTCTTTGTAACACATGCATGCTCAGATCTTATATGATTGTTCAAATGTTTACTGATGTAATTAGTTCAATCTTCTTGTCTGTGAAGCTGCTATTAGCTATTTTTGTGTTCTATTTTGTTACACGGTTCAGTAATCTTATCCACGATATGCAAGCAAAGCATTAATAAGGATAGACTTACTAGTTGACCGCTAAACTGCAGAAGAGCAAGCAAATCTTAAATCTTTTTTAAGGTCCCAGTCAATATGAACGAAGGAAAAGTAGTACAGGTAGTAGGCCCTGTAGTCGATGTGGAATTCAAGAATGGGCAAATCCCGCCAGTTCTGAACGCATTGGAAATCAAAATGTACTCCCCCGAGACGGGTGCGGAGTCAACTCTTGTCTGTGAGGTACAGCAACACCTTGGTGAGGACAGGGTACGCTCTGTGGCTATGGACTCAACTGATGGTATGGTTCGTGGAACAGCTGTACTTGATACAGGTAAGCCCATTTCCGTACCTGTTGGGCAAGAGGTTTTGGGCAGGATGCTTAATGTTACCGGCAACGCTATTGACGGTAAGCCTGAATTAAGCTCGAATGAAAGATGGCCTATCCATAGAAATGCCCCGGAATTCACTACCTTATCAACTACTTCAGAGATGTTTGAAACAGGTATCAAAGTGATTGATCTTATTCAACCCTTTACTAAGGGTGGTAAGACAGGCTTATTTGGTGGTGCCGGTGTTGGTAAAACAGTTGTAATCCAAGAGTTGATTAACAATATAGCAAAGCAACATGGTGGTTATTCTTGCTTTGCCGGTGTTGGAGAGCGTTCGCGTGAAGGGAACGACCTTTATCGTGAAATGGAAGAGTCTGGTGTCTTAGATAAAACTTGTCTTGTTTTCGGCCAGATGAACGAACCTCCGGGAGCTCGCTCCAGAGTAGCACTTACTGCTCTTACTCTTGCCGAGTATTTCCGTGATGGCGAAGGTCGCGATGTACTTCTATTTGTTGACAATATCTTCCGTTTTACCCAAGCTGGTTCAGAAGTATCAGCTCTATTAGGTCGTATGCCTTCAGCAGTAGGGTACCAACCAACGCTAGCCACTGAAATGGGTGCTTTGCAAGAAAGAATTGCTTCAACCAATAAAGGTTCGATTACGTCTGTACAGGCAGTTTATGTACCCGCAGATGACTTAACCGATCCGGCACCTGCAAATACTTTTGCTCATCTTGATGCGAAAACAGTATTATCGAGAGATATTGCGAACTTAGGTTTATATCCTGCTGTAGATCCACTTGATTCTACATCGAGAATCATGGATCCTAATATTATCGGACAAAACCACTATGACGTAGCTGCCAAATGTGTAAGAACACTTCAGACATATAAAGATCTTCAAGATATCATCAACATTCTTGGGATGGATGAACTATCTGATGATGATAAGATTACAGTATATAGAGCGAGAAAAATTCAGAAGTTTTTCTCACAACCTTTCTCTGTAGCTGAGCAATTTACTGGTTTTGAAGGCCGCTATGTTAAAATTGAAGATACAATAGCTGGGTTTAAAGCCATATTAGATGGTGAATGTGATGAAGTACCTGAGAATTTATTCTCTTACAAAGGTACAATAGACGAGGTATTTGAGGCGGCAAAAAAAGCTAACGCATAACCGCGAATCCTTTAATAATCTGCGGCCCGTACCATAAATTAATAGTACGGGCTGTATTTATATAACAACTGGATGACCGACATGGAAGGAAAACTCCAAATTGATATTGTCACCCCTAAAGAGATGGTTTTTACTGGTTATGTAGACTCAGTATCCCTTCCGGGTTCTAAGTCTCCATTTGAGGTGCTGATTGGCCACGCACCTTTAGTATCAGCTCTTGACATAGGTCATATTAAGATATCTAAAGATGGCAATTTAGATGATATATTTGCAACTGGTGAAGGCTTTGTTGAGATAAGCAACAATACTGTGTCAGTAATAGTTGAAGATGCTCAAAGTGCTAAGAATGACCAGGCTGATATTATAAATCAGCAGATCGAAATACTCCAAAAAGAATTGGATGACCCTGAGAAGGGTGGCAGAATTGAAGCCATAAGCGAAATAGAGATGTTGGAGAATAGGCTTTCTGCTATTGGCAAATATGCCGACAAAGTTAAATAGTTTAGCTATTTACCAACCCCAAAAGCTAACCGAGAGAATCTATGAAAGAAAAGGTATTGTATACAGGAATTACATATGATGATGTATTGCTCCTGCCTGCTTACTCTGAGATTCTGCCTAGAGAAGCTTCATTAGTCACGCATCTTACCAAAAAGATACAACTTAATCTCCCCTTTCTTTCTGCAGCAATGGATACTGTAACCGAGCATGACATGGCTATAGCTATGGCTCGTGAAGGAGGGCTTGGTGTCATACATAAGAATATGTCTATCGAAGAGCAGGCTGATGAGGTAGATAAAGTTAAGCGATCTGAAAGTGGTATGATCCTTGACCCAATTACTCTTACTTATGACAAAAAAGTAAAAGATGCACTAGGCCTTATGTCTAAGTATTCTATCTCGGGCATACCTGTAGTAGACGACAGCAACAAACTTATTGGCATAATTACGAACAGAGATTTGAGGTTTAATCCTTCCCCAAGAAAATCTGTTGGTGAAGTAATGACCTCTGATAATCTTATTACTGCTCCTGAGGGTACTACACTAGAAAAAGCTGAAAGCCTCTTGCAGAAGCATAGAATTGAGAAATTACCTGTTGTTAATAAATCAGGAATACTCAAGGGCCTCATAACATTTAAAGATATACAAAAAAAGAAAAATCATCCTAACGCAGCTAAAGATGAAAATGGGAGGCTCCTGGCAGGAGCAGCAGTTGGTATAGCTGCTGATACTCAAGAAAGAATTGATGCACTTCTAGAAGCTGCTGTTGATGCAGTTTTTGTTGACACTGCTCATGGTCATACAAAATCTGTAATTGAAACGGTTAGAGAAGCTAAGAAAAGACACAAAGATCTTCAGGTAATTGCTGGAAATATTGCCACAGCTGAAGCTGCTGAAGCGTTAATCAAAGCTGGTGCCGATGGTCTTAAAGTTGGTATCGGGCCTGGCTCCATTTGTACAACTCGTATTGTAGCCGGGGTAGGTGCTCCTCAGCTTACGGCAATTATGAGTGCTGTATCTTATGCCGCTAAGAAAAACATTCCGGTAATTGCGGATGGTGGTATAAAGCAAACTGGTGATATACCTAAGGCAATAGCAGCTGGTGCCTCTTCAGTTATGATTGGTGGTATGTTTGCAGGGCATCTAGAATCGCCAGGTGAAAAAGTAATATATGAAGGTAGACCATACAAAGTGTATCGAGGTATGGGCTCTCTAGGTGCTATGTCAGAAGGATCTGCTGACAGATATTTTCAAGACATGGAATCAGAGATTGCTAAATTTGTGCCAGAAGGTATAGAAGGAAGGGTACCTTTTAAGGGCAAAGTTTATGAAACTATCTACCAATTATCGGGGGGGCTCCGAGCAGCCATGGGCTACTGTGGATGCAAGAACATAGAAAGACTGCAACAGGACGGACGTTTCGTTCAAATGACTTCTGCAGGGCTGAGAGAATCTCACCCTCATGATATATCTATTACGAAAGAAGCGCCAAATTACTACCAAAAATGATTCATATATAATTCCCCTAAAATCATGGCAGAAAAAAAGAAAACCCCAGCATTTGTAAATGAAAGACTAGCTAGAATCCATTTCATTCTGGAAGACTCAAAAACAGAAGCAATTATTATTACCGATGTAAATAATATCCGCTATCTAACAGGCTTCTCGGGCTCAGCTGCTTCACTTGTCGTATTCCCTGACAAACTTCACTTTATAACTGACGACAGATATGAAGAACAGATTGATGGAGATCTGTATGATATTCCAAATCTTGAGACTCATATTACAAGAGATGTATGGGGTTATCTGAAGTCTAATGGTATTTTAAAGGATGTAAAGTCCATTCTCTTTGAAGCTGATAAAATGCCTTATGCTGTAGCAGTTGAAACCAGAAATATTATACGCCCGATTAAATTTAAACCGACTGAAAGCACCATAGATTTATATATGGTACCTAAAGATACGTTGGAAATTGACTCTATCAGAGAAGCCTGTGCTATGGCTGAACGTGTATATGAAAAAGCACTAGGCAAAATCAAATCTGGTATAACGGAAACTGAATTAGCAGCGGAAATAGCTTATATTTCACGTCTTGAAGGTTCTGAAGGAGAACCTTTCCCAATCATTGTACTATCAGGCTCAAGAACTTCATTGCCACATGGACGCCCAAGTAGCGACAAAAAAATCAAGAAAAACGAACTGGTTCTTTTTGATTTTGGTTGTAAAGTTAATGGATTTGGATCTGATATTACCCGAACGGTATGTTATGGCAAGCCAACAAAGGAAATGACATCTACTTATGGAACTCTTGTTAAGGCACAGTCTGCTGCTATTGAAACTATGAGACCTTTTATGAAAGGTAAACTACTAGATGAAAAAGTAAGAGAAATTTTGAATGAAGCCAAGCTTGAAGATTACTATAAGCATTCACTTGGCCATGGAATTGGTTTGTCTGCCCACGAAAGACCAATTCTATCGATACGCAGAGATGATGAAAACATACCTGACAAATGTGTATTAGCTATAGAGCCTGGTGTATACTATCCCGGGAAGTGGGGTATGAGAGTTGAAGACAATGTCTATCTAACGGTAAATGGTGCAGAGCGATTTACTAATGCTCCATCGGAATTACCTGTTATTTGATAGATAATACCAATATCTAAAGACTATTTTCTGTTTTGACCGTTTTCACATCCGGAAACGGTCATTTTTTATTCTTATAATTCCATTATATGCCATACTTAGAGTTCGATAAGCTTAATATATTCTATGACATCATTGGTGAAGGTAGTCCCCTTCTACTACTACATGGTAATTCGGTATCGAGCAAAATGTTTACCTCTGAAATAGAGTATTGGGCAAGTAATAACTATAAGGTAATCGTAATGGATTATCCTGGTCTTGGACAATCGGACAGAATCTCAGTCTTTAGGAATGACTACTGGTTATATAATGCACATTGTGTTGCTGAACTTATTAATCATCTTGATATAGACACTATTAGCATTGTAGGTACCAGCGGGGGGGCACTAACAGGGCTGAACCTTGCCACACATTATCCTGAAAAAATTACATGCTTAATCGCCGATAGTTTTATGGGGTTTGGACTATCAGCTAAAGAAGCTGATACGATAGCCCGGCGGCGAACAAAAGCTAAAGACAAGCTTCTATCCTCGGCTTTCTGGAAGACTATGAACGGTGACGATTGGGAAAATGTTGTAGATCAAGATATAGACCTTATGAGGCGGGTAGGCCATACACCCCTTAAAACGATACATGGCAATTTGGCTGCAATAGATTTCCCAGTACTATGTGTTGGTAGTTATGAAGATGAACTTATTCCCAATATGATCGATAAGATCAAAGCTGTTGCTGCCATGATACCCAACTGCGAAGAAATCTACTATAATTATGGCAAGCACCCTTTCATGATTACTCAGAAACTTGAGTTTAGAAGAATTATGAAAAATTTCCTTGAGAGAGTCAACAGTTAGATCAATCAACTGTTATATAAATTTCAGAATAGTTTAACAAACTTTAACTAATAGAGCCAGCCAACTGTTTAATACTAGCTACTAATATACTTCAAGAGCTTACTTTGTCGTAGGTCCGCCCATAGCAGTAAAGACTGAATCAACTGGTTCCCAAAGTTCTATCTTATTTCCCTCGGGGTCCATAAAATGAACAAACCTGCCATACTCATAGTTGGCAATGGTATCAAGCATCATGGTACCTTTAGCTTCTAGAGATGCAACAAGAGCATCCAGATTTACTACCCTATAATTAATCATCAAATCTTTATCAGACGGTTCAAAGTATTTGGTATTCTCACTGAATGGCGCCCACAATAAATAGTTTATATCATCTGGTGAATTAGCATTTCTAAATTCAAAAGATGACCCATATGGATTTAAGGATATTCTAAGATTATCAGCATACCAGTTTTTCAGGGAATCAGGGTTTTCAGTTTTGAAAAAAATACCTCCAATGCCTGTTACTCTTCCTACAGTATCCGCAGAAGTATCAGTTGCCAAAACTAACTTCTCCTTATCGTCTTCAGCTGAAGGCTCAGCCCTATTTTGACAACAAAATAAAAAGACTGAGAATATGGATACAGTTAGAGAAAGATAAGCTATTCTTTTCATATTGAACTTTTATTTAATATCCGCGAATTATACTCAGATATAAGATAAGCAAATAAAAAAAGCCACCAATAAAAACTAAAGGTGACTTCTTAAGAAAATCTACAAAACGTTATTTCAGATTATACTATGAAATATCGTGCGCTACAAATGGTATAAGTGCCAAATGACGAGAATACTTTATAGCCTGCGCTATTTGTCTCTGCTGATACGCAGTAACGCCAGTAATTCGTCTAGGTAGAATCTTACCTTGATCATTTGTAAATCTGGCAAAAAACTTAGGATCGAGATAATCCACAACTCTTTGACCAGCAATAGGATTTACTTTCTTTTTCGGGCCTTGCTTTTTCTGCTTAAGGCCTGTCTGCATTGGGTGAACTGCTGACATCAGTTATCATCTCCCTCTTTTTGTGTATCTGTATTGGTTGATCCTTTACGGCCTTGCATAATACTTTGCGAACGTGCCATACGCTTCTTGAATCTATCAACACGCCCAGCTGTATCAACAAGCATTTGCTTACCTGTAAAGAAAGGGTGGGATTTGGAGTCTATCTCCAAAACCATCCTGTCATTTTTATAACAGGATCTGGTCTGAAAAGTACTACCGTCAGTCATAACAACTTCCACGGTACGGTACTGGGGATGAATGCCTTTTTTCATTAGGATCTAAATCAGTTAATGTTCTGAATTGCGTTTTCGTTTTCGACTTTAACGAATTTCTGAGAAAATCTAAGAGTACCACGATTTTCATCTTTGTACCACTTTAGAACTTTCACAGTAATTAGATCGTCAGCCGCCTTCTTTTTGGTCTTATCACCAAACGTTTGCTTTTTTGCCATTGTTCTGCCTAGACAGTGTTTGGGTATCGTTTTGAAAAATAGGATTACAAATATATCAAACAGCAATTATTTTTCAAAATACATGCTATGAATTATCCAAATTTTCTTGCAATGGAAGGTTAAAATTGCTAGTAAAGTCAGTTACTTAGAGAGATAGACCATTATTTCGTAATTTGAGCTAACAGGTAACAACAACCATTAGTCTATAATGAAAAAGTATGATCTGGCTATAATAGGGGCAGGTCCTTCCGGCTACGCTGCTGCAATGCGAGCAATGGATTTTGGTAAAAGGACAGTGCTTATTGACAGAGGTAGAATTGGTGGAGCTGGTATCTTCAACGGTGCTCTGTCTTCAAAAACACTTTGGGAACTATCAGAAAACTATATTACCACAAAAAGTGGTGACTTTGGCTATAAAGTATATGACTCGGAAATTCACTATACTGATGTTATTGCCGAAGTCAATAAAGCAGTAACTGATAAATACCGACAGCTAAAGACTCAGATAGATTATTTTGTTAAAAAAGGTCTCCTAACCTATATAAGTGGACACGCCAGCTTAAACTCTACGGAAGAAATAAAAATTGTCAAAGAGAATCGCGGAGTGGAAACAATATCGGCTAAAAACATAATTTTAGCTATTGGATCCAGACCGCGCTATCTACCCGATCTGGAAATCGATGAGGAAAATATTTTGACAAGTGACGGAATTTCTAATTTACAGAACTTCCCGGAAAGCATGGTAATACTTGGCGCTGGTGTCATTGGTTGTGAATTTGCAACAATATTTTCAAATTTTGGCAAGACTAGAGTACATATTATTGATAAAGAGGAAAGGATATTACCTTTCGAAGATGAAGACCTTTCCTATACAGTGGCAAAAAACCTAGAGAACAATGGTTGTCATATTCATAGGAACTCGCGGCTTATCAGGATGGAGCTTGATAAGGATAAAAGAGTAGAATATGAGCTAGAGTATAAAGATGGCAGAAGAGAAATACATACTGTTGAAAAAGCGCTAGTATCTGTCGGCAGAGTATCTAATACTGAAAAAATGAATTTGGATAAAATTGGTGTTAAACTTACTTCCAGAGGTACATGCTGGGATGAAGCAACACAAACTAGTATAGATAATATTTATGCTGTTGGTGATTTTACCGCAGATATTAGCTTGGTAAATATTGGTGTGCAGGAAGGAAGATTTGCTGTTGAGAGAATATTTGGCGAACCGGAAAGACCACTCATATATGACAATATTTCCTGGATAATGTTTTTGAACCCCGAAGTAGCTGCTGTCGGCCTGAATGAAGTACAGTGTAGGCGCAAGAATATACCTTATAGAGTAGCTAAGATGAGTTTTACCTTTCTTAATAGAGCTATTGCAATGAGAAGAACTCAGGGTTTTTTCAAATTACTTGTTTCCGATGACAGCGAAATGAAAATACTTGGTATGCGCGTATTAGGGAATCACGCATCAAGTACAATAGAATCAGTAGCACTTATGATATCACTTGGCAAAGGCATTCGAGAATTATCGAGTATAATGACTCCCCATCCCTCTATACCTGAAGGCTTACAGGAATGTGTCCGGATGCTTCTAGGGTCTCCAATGATGAAACCTGAGGTATTCACCCAACATCTTCACTGCTACAGAGTAGATGCTGAAGGTCGAGTAGAAAGATTAAACGGAAATTATCAATCATAAAGTTAGGTTTAATATGGAATTCTCAACATTAATAGTATTGGGCGCAATCCTATTGCTACTCTTCTCATCGATCAAAATTATCAATGAATACGAACGAGCTGTTATTTTTAGGCTCGGAAGATTTGCTGGTGTTAAAGGCCCCGGAATATTTCTGCTGATCCCAATACTGGATAAAATGGAAAAGGTTCAGCTCAGAACGATCACGATGGATGTACAACCCCAGGATATTATTACTAAAGATAATGTATCAATTAAAGTAAATGCTGTTCTCTATTTCAGAGTAGTTGAGCCTGAAAAAGCCATTGTTGAAGTGGAAAACTATCTTTATGCTACAAATCAAATAGCTCAAACTACGCTTCGTTCGGTATTGGGCCAGTCTGAACTGGACGAATTATTATCGGAAAGAGACTCACTCAATGATAAGCTGCAACAAATAATTGATGATCATACCGAACCTTGGGGTATCAAGGTAAGTTCGGTAGAAGTCAAACAAATTGACTTACCTCCGGAAATGCAACGCGCAATGGCCAGACAAGCTGAAGCGGAAAGGGAAAGACGCTCTAAGGTGATCAATGCTGATGGTGAATTTCAGGCTTCAGCCAAGCTTACTGATGCAGCTCAGCTTATTGAAAAACATCCGATAGCTCTTCAGCTTCGCTATTTACAGACACTTAATGACATTGCGGCTGAGAATAACTCAACAACAATATTCCCGCTACCTATGGAAATCCTGACTCCTTTTATTGATTCATTTAAGAAAAATCAAGAAAAAATGAGTAGCTAAGTATATGGGCCGCAGGAGGAACAAGTTAAATAAGAATAAAAAGAGAGCTGGAAATAATTCCGGCTCTTCCTTTTTTAGAGAACAAAACACTGAAATTCCGATTGAATTCAGAGAAAAAATGCTCAGGGAATTTGGGGAAAGTGGAAGGAAAATTGTCGAGGCTATGGATTCGTCGCCACCAGTCTCCATCAGACTTAATCCCAAATATGGCTTAAATCTAGAACAGATTTATGAAATCCTTGCTAAGTCTTTAGGAGATACCAAGCTAAGAGCAATACCATGGTGCGACACAGGATACTATTTAAGTTTTCGACCAGACTTTACTCTTGATCCTATCCATCACTCAGGTTTATATTATGTTCAGGAAGCAGCATCTATGCTGGTGGGAGTGTATGCATCAAAACTAGCAAGCAGAAGTAAAGAAAATATATTATGGCTAGATATGTGCGCAGCACCTGGGGGCAAGGCAACTCATATCGCGAGATCGATAAGTGGGAAAGGAATTGTAGTAGCAAATGAATATGATACCAAAAGAATTCGTTCCCTAATTGATAATGTTGTAAGAATGGGATGCGAAAATGTTATTGTCACAAGAGCTGATGGCAAGGACTTTGGTAAGCTTAGCGGTTTATTTGATGGGTGTAGTATTGATGCTCCTTGCAGTGGAGAGGGTATGTTCAGAAAAGACAAAAAAAGCAGATCTGACTGGAGCAACCAGAAGGTTAATAAATGTGCTGTTATTCAGGCAGAATTAATCAAATCAGCTGAACAATGTGTAGTTAAGAAAGGACAGATTATTTATTCTACCTGCACATTTTCTAGTGAAGAAAATGAGGAACATTTCGGGAATCACAACTCGGATTGGTGGGAACTAAAAGAAGATCACGTTTATAAAAGTGAATTAAGATTTGCACCTGGAATAACTGAAAGCGAAGGGTTTTATATCAATAATTACACAAACAATGAAAACAAAACCCTTAGCAAATATGATAGTATAAAATTACACAAGAAGGAACCACCTGCTTTTATAGACAAAGAAGCAATCCAAAGCAGAAAAGATATCTTCTTAGAAATAAATAATAAGGTATTTCTGGTATCCCAAGAACAATATAAACTGGCTGAAATTCTAACTGGAAATGAAATTCGAATCCAACATATTGGTATTCAAGTTGGAGAAATAACAAATGGCAGAACTATACCAAGTCACAATCTGATAACCTCTGACTTGTACAAAACTCTTACAAATTTTCCGGTAATCAATGTTGAAAACCATGCTGAAGAGTATCTGAGAGGAGAAGCCCTTATGTATTCTGAAGGACTTAGTACTGGATATTGTGTTATTTCGCACAAAAACATACCTCTTGGGCTTGGGAAAATAAGTGGCCATCGGATAAACAACCTGTATCCCAAATATTTGAGGATAAAAAAGAAAAAGCTCGCTTGAAAAGCGAGCAATAATACTATCAGCGAACGTTAACTTGATTTATAGATTACAGGTTATAGTAAACTCCTATTCTAAAGAAGGTCCTCAATCCACCATCCTCATCTAATAAATATGGTATACATATCTCACCATAAATATCAAGCATATCAGTTACAGGAATATCAAGGCCAACAGCCATATTCAGTAAATTAGCTGTATTAGAAACATCACTTAGCTGACTCTCTGTATCCTGACTTACAGCATACATCAGATAGCCTAAATTAGCATATATACTCAGCTTTTTCTGATTCAAGATGTCATAGCGAACATTAAACGCTAAATCATAATAAGTTAGCCCCTCATCAGCACCTACTACGTAATAAGTAGCCCCAACCTGAGCAGCCCATTTATCAGAAAAATAGTAAAGTCCCCTTGCCTCTATACCAAGTAGTGAATTGTCATTTTGATAAACAATACCACCCCCAGCTTTCATATCTTTCTCAGGCTGAGCTAATGAAGTACCAAAAAGTGCTATCAACGCTAGTACAAAAACGGTTATGGTTCTTATCATAAGTGAGACTCCTTATCAGTTTTTTGTTGTTTTACAAGTAGACAATATAATAAAGGTAAAATAAGTGACTACTATCTCCTAAATATGAATTTCTTAGTCAGGGCAGATGCATGCCACCTCAAATTAGCAATATATAATCCGTCGGAAATCGGAACAGAAATAATCCGATCCAGATCAAAAAGATTTTCACCTTTTGTAACCAATAATTCCTTGCTTGTAATTGTTTTACCCATAATATCTACTATATCAAGTTGGACAGGAAGTGACTCACTAGCTCTTAATACCAGTGTTTTATCAATAATATTGGATTGAAGTTCGGGATCAATAAACTCTTCAACCGTAGTCCAGTCTTTCAGAGCGATTTCTGCCATGCCAGCAAGCTGTTCACTCAGCAACTCCGTACCATAATTATAAACAGTATCAATTTTTCTCAGCTGATAAAAAACAGTACCCTCATAGTTAAACTGCTCTTCAAAACGATTGCTAGTTATAATCTCGGGGCTAGCTCTGACAAATGGACCAGTTGGGCCTAAAGATCTATATACGAGATAGGAAGAACCCTCTGGATTCTCCCACTCAAGTACTGCAGTATTAGTATTCTGAATCGGACTATAATCGGCTAGTTCATCTTCTTCGGTAGTCTTAGCAGGATAGAGAGAAAGGGTCGGGTCGCCCATAAGAGCAATATGAATATTATTTGCTGCCGTATTTATGTATCCCCAGTTACCATTATTCTGAATAAGATGGCTAAAGTAAGCATTAGTATTAGAATAAGATGTTATAAATCCCTGACCAATAGTTGCACCAACATTCATAGAATGTATAAACCAGTGTGGCCTAGCAGCCCAAGCACAAGTCAGAAGATTACCTGAGGCAAGCGCAGAACGCATCAGATTATTCCTCGAATCCCAATCACCGAAATACGAACCAAACAAAAAACCAAAAACACCATCTCTACTACCTTCCGCAAGCTGCTTCGTATTAATAGTGCCTGCACAACTCGAATAAGAACCTGCACCACAACCATACGCAAAAAGATAATTATCAGTCATCATTGCATCTTTCCACTCAGCATCCTTAGTATTCTCTATTCCAACTATTGTCCTACCAGCCCTATAACCACTTGCTGCAAAAGACTCAACATAGTTAAAAGCAGGGAAGTTATCATCTACTATAGCTTCTTCGATAAATAATGTCTTTCCCCTATGCCATTCAGCAGCCTTTAGAAGATAGGCTGAAATTAAGTCTGATTCAGGAGAAGTAAACTCGGGAAGATCATAAAAATCAACTCTACCGATTGCAAGATTAATTGGTACACCAGAACTAAAATCATACTTCCCATCTCCAGGTATATTTTTATTCTGTTGTCTACTGGCAGATTCGTTATTCACTGTATTATCAGGCAAATTTCTGGCAATTGTTGTAGCATAATAGGCATCAAAGGGCCATGCACCAGTGTGATCGTTAGTATGGCCATCCGGAACTATTTCCCCACTATACGGAACAGCAATCCTACCTATTAAAAAGACACTTCTGATAGAAGGTTCAGCCTTAACCGAAGCAACTATTTTCGAATGAGTAATCTCAACATTTTCACTATTAAAAGTTTCAGTACGAGGAGCCAATATCTCTCTATACCCCCAACCATCTTGAAGAAGTGATAGCTTATATTCAATGAGAGCATTTTCAATCTGCGGCTTCAATATACTATCAATTACCAAAAGTACAGTACGGCCAGCAGAAGTTTCCCTCATCAAACCTACTCCCGTCTGACAATAGCCATAGAAGACAAAGGGAACTGATGCGCCATTGGAGCCGCTAAACTCTCGTCTTGTTTCGGCAGAAATAGCATATTCATAATAAACACCAGGTATAATGTCCGGATCGACATACGAAGTTGCGGAAATACTTGGCAAAGGAATCTCTGAAAAAGCTCTTCCAAGTTCTCTTTTCTGTAAAGTTAATCTAGACGTATTTTCTGGTAAAGTCCAATTCAGCTCAACAGCTCGATTACCCGACTCCTCAATCAGGATTTCAGATCTTAGCCCCATACCTACATCACTAGATTCAAGCCGTTGGGCTAAGAGTGAAACTGTTGGGTTAATAAAAAAAACCGTAAAGCCAATAATGACTAAACGGTTAACAAATAAGTATATATCTTTCATAATTAGACCTATATTCAGCATAGACTTTCGTGAATATACGAAATATAGGCTTGATATTAACGAGTTATATTAAACTTGTAAGAAGTATCATTCCATCTGAGAATATAAACCCCAGAGGGTTGGGCAGCTAAATCAATCACCCTATTTGTTGTATTTAAAACAACCCTACCGTCAATACTTATAATAGAACTTCCTGTATTATCAGGTAGATAGATCATACCATCCAGCAAATAAGGGTTAACGTCATTATGATACTTAGGGAGCATCCTAACACTAGATACCGCACTACCCTTTAAAACAAAATTTATCTCATAGATATTTTCCCCAAACTTAAATCTAAATAAATCATAGAGTGTCCCACCATCTTCCGGAGAAAAAACTCCCACAATGGTATCATTCATTCCCTCAGAAAGCCATTTATCCTCAATATCCTCTATCATGAAAGTCTGAGAAATAGGATAATTCAATGCAGCAAAATAACCTGGATCAGATTCTTCAGGGACTAACATAGGAAGACGTATCTCTAACTCTTTTCCGATTTCAACCGAATCGGTAACAGTAATTGAATAAATCCCTGCATCCTCCTCAAAATCAAAATCAGAAATCTCAATAGAGTGTGTTAGAGAAGCCATCGAAGTAGGATAAGTTAATCTTTCTACATACTGACTAGCCATATACATAGATATAAGCTCATCACTATCATGTAATTGTACTGGGAATGCAATACCATATTCAAATCTTCTGACTGACGGTACAGCTTTAAATTCAGCACCGGGTATACCATCTCTTCTAAGGATCATTCCATCTGAGCTAGTCATAGTCAGAGGTTTAATTTGATCATCATCAGTACTTGCTACTGGTTCAAAATTAAGCCCGGCAGGCATCCACCTTCCTATCACATAACCAAAAATTTCATCGGGTAATTCAGAACTTGGTGTAATATGCCACTGAGGTTCTTGCTCCTCCAATTCATCCATTTTAATTTCATAAAGAGATGGAGGTTCATTATATTGCCTATCAGAAGAAGCAAAGAAAGCAATCTGCCCTAGTTCATTAATAGTTAGCCGATAGACATATTCGGCGTCTTCCGGCAAATTATATATCTGCCAGGTAACACCTCTGTCACTCGAGAAATAAAGCCTTCCCCTGTTATCAGCAAAAGCAATTCTGTCACCGGCATATGAAATTGCTTCCGCTACAGTCGAAGGGGAATTATCACCCTGTTCCGCAATAGGATGCATCTCAAATGATTCACCGCCGTCATTAGATACAGCTATACATATGTTTTGATCATCTAATGCTGAGCCTATCACCACAATTCTATCAGTGTCTTCATAGACTATCAGTCCCTGAATATAATCAGTCAAAAAGGACAAATCAGTTTCAACAGTATTTTCGAAATCATCCTGGGTATATATAAGTCTTGCATCGGCACCGGTTGCAATCATCAAAGAACCATCTGCAAACTGATGCAAGGCAGTCATATAATATTGACCGAACGTATAGACTTCACCTGTATGTGGATTGTAAATTAATGCTTCAATATTCCTAAAATCCAGACCAGCAAGCCATACATCATCACCAAATTGCTTACCGAACCTCCAGCCAATTGAGAATCTATCCATCGGATAGCCAACAAACTCATGCACAGCACCATTACTATCAGCAGCAAATTCGAAACCATATGAATCCGCAGACTGACCCTGATCATAGTCACCAAGAATTGAGATAGAAGAGCGTCCCCTGTACCATGGTGAATCTTCAGCCAGCTCAAAGTCTAATGTGACTTGCTCTGGAGAGTTAATGAAAGGAAATTCCAAATTTTCATCACTAATATTAAAAAATTCGTCTGTTTTAATTATCGATATATCAACATTTGTCAATTCTCCACCAAGATTTGACACGTTGAACCCAATCTCATCCTCTATATAATCTTCGTCATCCTTTTTAGAAACTACCATTGAAGCAGGCATAGCATCAGTTAAAAGACCATCCATCTGCGCAATACCTGCAAACAAGGGTACCTCTAACTGAACTGATGATGGATTAGCCGTATATCTAAGACGAGCGCGTAGCTCGTCGCGAGTAAGACCAGGAAACTTGGCCAGCGCAACTGCTGCCATGCCTGCAACAACAGGTCCTGCCATACTAGTACCCGACATGCCCCCATATAAATCCTGCGGCATAGTAGAAAATACCGAGGAGCCAGGTGCAAAAACATCTACATCTACACCATAATTAGAAAAACCCGCTGGGGTATTACCATTATCTGAAGCACCAACACTTATTACTTCGGGGAATGCTGTTGGATAACTATAACCCAAATCATTGTTCCATGAATCATTACCTGCTGAAGAAACAACAATAGAACCTGACTCTGTTACAGCTTTTATAATATCCCATTCATAAAGACTAAAGGTTGGTCCACCCCAAGAACAATTAATTATATCGGCACCCATATATGCCGCATAGGCTATGGCTTCATACCCCATATACAGGCCATATACCTCATTCATATTATCCGCACCAACTTTAATCGGGAGTATCTTTGCTCCCCTACCTGGAGACGCAACACCGATACCATTATGCACAACAGCACTAGCACAACCAGCTACATGTGTACCATGCCTGTTTGAAGAATGCGAAGGTGTTGGATCATTATCAGGCTTTAACATTTCATTTTCAACCTCTTCACGGTTAATATTACCAACAAAATCCCAACCGCTTACATCATCTATATAACCGTTTTCATCATCGTCAATACCATTACCAGGAATCTCACCAGCATTGATATAAATATTATCCTTGAGATCTTCATGTTCAGTGTCAGTGCCAGAATCCACTATAGCAACAACTATCTCCGACGCATCTGGTAAGTTCGAATCATAGGGATCCATACCTATTGCTTCAAAGTATTCTTGCTGATCTAATAGCGGATCAGGTGTATCTTCTGATACCATATGTAAGCTATGAGAATGAATTGGCTCAGCATATTCGACTAAAGCACTTGCATTTAATCTACGTACAAGGTTAGAATATCTATTAGCCTCTGAATTCCCTTCATGGATATTTACATAGTAGATTTCTCCCAGACTATTTATGAGTCTGGCTCTACGAGCCTCTAGGCTATTGCCATCGAATTTCGAATCACCATACTTTGGCTTACGGAAACTCAAACGCTCATTAAAAGACTCCAATGAAATGCCTGCAAAAGCAGAAAGAATATCTCCAGGCTGAACACCAGGAGATAATTTGACGACTATCTGGCTCTCCATTGTAACTTTTACAGCACTATTTTGTTTATCCAAACTGTTTAAGATCACGTCATCGCTAGAAAAAGTATTCTGAGAATGGAGTGATACTAGTGATAGAAAGAAAATGATCGTAGTTACAATCATATTAGTAATTACCTTATTTTTCATTATATTCTAGATTAGATTAGCGGATAAACAAATTAGTTTAAGATAAGCTGATGTATGAAATACATCTGGCACTTAGGCCTAACATAGAATCTCAAGCGCAAGATGCCCACTCAGTTTAGTAAATACAGTTTAGATTGGAAAATAGTTACAAGAATACAATTAATCCCATAGATATTGAATTGGGCCAATTGGTCCAGATATTAGATGGTATCTTCGGGGGATATGGAAATGCTGTATGCATTTTCAACATTGAATGTCGTGCTATATACTGCAATCAAGAGTTTATCAGTAAATATGACCAGCTTTACACTAATTCTAATAGTCCTTTTGACACAACCGAGTCTTTAAGTCTTAAACAACTTTTTCCAGATTCTTATCCGAAGTGGGAAGAATCCATTTTAGCAGCATTTGAATCTGGACCAGTCCAATTCACCTATGAAGCCCGGGATAGCTTCTGTGAGTATAACCTATACAGCACTAATATTGCGGGCAATAGAATTTGTATCTCAATCGGTGTTGACTTTTCCCAATGGAATAATATTGCAAATCATAATGCCGAAAAGGAACGTGATCTAATTGACAAGAATACAACAAAAGACCGTATCTTTTCAATAATTGCGCATGATTTAAAAAATCCGGTAGGAACTCTGGAGCAGGTATCGAAAGTACTTTTTTATGATTTTGATTCTTTTTCGAAAGAAGATTTCAAAGATTATATTGAAGATATCTACAAAACAAGTAAAAGTGCAGCAGATTTGCTCGAAACATTACTCAATTGGGCCCATGTTCAAAAAGGTACAGCTCAGTTTGATCCGTCAGACACATCACTCAGACTCATAGCAGAAAAATGTAGTGAATTACTAAGTATAAAAGCTCGACGGAAAAATATTAGACTCAATAATGATATTGATCAATCTCTGTTTGCTTATGCCGATCCTAAAATGGTTTATACTGTAATGCGAAATTTGGTAACAAACAGTCTGAAATTTACGGAGAACGGCGGCCAAGTTTCTATAGGAGCCAAACCAACTGAAGGATATGTCCTTGTTGAAATCCAAGATACCGGTGTTGGGATGAGTAAGGAAAAAGCTGCTGAACTTTTCTCTGTTAATAAAATTGAAAGTACCGAAGGCACTGATAATGAGGCTGGTACCGGATTAGGGCTAGTACTATGCAAGGACTTTGTAGAAATGCATGGTGGTCGCATTTGGGCTGAGAGCGAGCTAAACAAAGGAACCTCAGTTTTCTTTACCCTACCAATTTCTGATCAGCAATCATAACTTTTTATTTGCTTTCCTATCAGAAAAAATTCGAAAGTTGATCTTATAACTAAGCCTTGGAAAATAATTCGATATATTCTTAAGGTACAAAATACATAAGTCAGAGAAGGATCTTTGGATTATGTTCAAGTCAAGCAAGAAGGGAATAAAATTAGTACATCAAAAAAAACGAGCAGACCTTCATCAGGAGAGGAACTCCCTGTTGTTCTATTTGCTGCAGGAGGTACTGGAGGGCACCTTTTTCCGGCAATTGCTGTAGCTGACTATATGAGAGATAAGCAACTAGCAAGGCCAGTCTTTATTGGTACGTCTAGGATGGAATCAGAACTAATACCAAAACTGGGCTACCCATTCACGCTCATGCCGTTAACTCCACCACCACGATCTGTTCCTAAGATATTCAATTGGTTCTTTAGATTTATTAGATCTTATACTAAATCACGTAGACTGATAAAAGATGAATCAGCTATAGCTGTAGTATGTGTTGGCGCATATATAGGCCTGCCACCTGGTTTTGCTGCTGCTTTCTCAGGTACTCCACTTTACCTGATGGAATCTAATGTTAATCTTGGCAAAGCAAATCTGAAATTATCGAGTTATGCAGAAAAGATTATAACTACATACTCTGAAACTCAGGATTACGTACCAAAAGCTCTCAGAAATAAAATAGAAATGCTAGGTAATCCTCTCAGGTCGAATCTTGACCCTCAAATACCCATGAGCAGAGCCAGATCTACTTTCAATCTTGATCCTGAAAAGCCAACTATTCTGATAATGGGAGGAAGTTTAGGAGCTTTATCTATAAACAACGCTATTAGTAAATTGCTTGATAGTATTACTGATAAAGGATGGCAGGTCATCTGGCAGACTGGTAAGAATTATCAGCCAACACGCTCCCTTCCTCCTGGAGTTATATCCAGCGAATTTTTAGATGATATGCCAAGTGCTTATGCTGCTTCTGACCTCGCTATTTGTAGATCAGGTGCTACAACGTGTAGTGAACTAAAACTGATGGGTATACCTTCTATCTTAATTCCCTTACCAACAGCTGGTAGTGGAGAACAGAAACTAAATGCCAAATCAATGGAAAAACAAGGATTAGCTGTAATGATTGAAGAAGTTGATATCGATACCAGATTAGCCGAAGTCATAACAGAACTAATGAATAACAAAGCAAAGCGTATTGCTATGAAAGCAGAAGCAGTTACCGATAAAAAAAATATTGCTAAAGCAATTAGTGAACTTATATTGAACTAAACTAGAATTTTATAAAAAACAATAATTATTAGTATGTATTATGATCACAAATGAATATATTGATTTCTTCAATGAACTTTCTGAGAACAACCACCGTGAATGGTTTCATGAAAACAAGAAGCGTTATGAGAAATTTGTAAAAAAACCATTTGAAGACTTGGTTGCAGAATTGATACTAATCGAATCTGAATACCAACCAATTAGTATCACCCCTAAAGAAGCCGTATTTAGGATTAATAGAGATATACGATTTTCTAATGATAAATCACCATATAAACTTAATCGCTCGGCAGTTATCTCACCTGGAGGCAGGAAAGATCATAGTACACCGGGTGTTTATGTCGAGCTAGGTGCTGAGAAACTAAGTATTGCGGGGGGTGTTTGGTCACCAGATAAGGAGCAGCTACAAAAAGTACGTTCATTTATTGTTGATGATATTGATGACTTTAAAGATGTTGCTGATGAAAAGAACTTCGTAGCTACCTTTGGTGGAATCAGGGGCGATAGGAATAAACGTCTGACCAAAGAGTTTGCTGATGCAGCCCAAAACGAACCACGAGTATTCAATAAGCAGTTTTATTGGTGGCTCGAATTACCCATGAAGGATTCTATTGACCAAACAGATGGCCATCTTGCAGATTTAATTATGGAGAAGGTTTCTCATCAGAGGAAACAACAAGAATATTTCAAAGAAGCACTTGGATCTTAAAAAGCATTTATCGGGCAAACTTCATTGAGCTTGCCCGATAATCACATTATTAATACGAAAACAATAGATATTTAAACCAGATTCTCAGCTACTAGCTCAGCTATATCACGAACCTGTATTTCCTTATCTCCATCTTGGTGTTTACTCTTGACACCATCGCTAACCATTGTCATACAGAATGGGCAATTTACAGCGATTGTCTCAGGATTGGTCGAAAGTAATTCTTCAGTTCTCTCAATATTTACGTGTTTACCTTCTGTTTCTTCCATGAACATCCTTGCACCACCGGCCCCACAACAGAAACCCTTGCTTTTATTCCGCTTTGGCTCAAGTACTTTCATTCCAGGCAGATTTTCAATTACTTTTCTTGGTTCTTCGTATAATCCATTCAGCCTACCAATATAACACGAATCATGATAGGCCACATTAAGATGTCGTTTGGCTTCGGAATTAATATTAATACGTCCATCGCGCATTAACTGCTCAATATATTCAGTATGATGGATAACTTCATAATTTCCACCAAAATCACCATACTCATTCTTGAGAGTATTAAAGCAGTGGGGGCAGGTAGCAACAATTTTCTTAACATTGTAGTTATTCATTGCTTCTACGTTCATCTTAACATACATATCAGCAAGATATTCATTGCCACCACGCCTGGCAGGGTCACCCGAACAACTTTCCTCTTTACCTAAAATTGCAAAATTTACACCGGCATGCTCTAATAGTTTGGCGAATGCTATTGTAGTACGCTTTGCGTTATCATCGAAAGATCCAGCACAGCCTACCCAGTAGAGAACATCAAAATCTGGCTTTTCAGCAGCTTCTTTTACATTAGTTCCTTCTGTCCAATCAGCTCTTGCTTCTTGAGGAAATGCCCAAGGCGAAGCGTTATTCTCAACATTTGAGAATGAAACCTGAAGCTCCGCAGGGAAATCGGCTTCCATCATTACAAGTGAACGGCGCATCCCAACTATTGCAGGCACATGCTCTATGTTTACAGGGCATTCTTGCATACAGGCTGAGCAAGTAGTACATTGCCAAAGTGCTTCGGGATTGACATAATCACCGATCAGCTTCTTATCCATAACTGCTTGTTCTTCATCGGTGAGCTCAACAGCTTCTCGCTCCTGGCCGGACTTCACAGCAGCATCAATTTTTTCAAGGATCGGAGCTTTATCGACGGTTCTTTTTCTAATCTGAATAATAATCTCACGTGGATCAAGGACCTTACCAGTCTGGTTAGCCGGGCAGACAGAAGTACATCTACCACATTCTGTACAAGTATAACCATCGTGTAGTGTTTTCCATGAGAAATCTTCTATATCTTGTACTCCATATGTCTCAATTGTCTCATCCTCAAAGTCAATTGGAGAGAGAGTATTTGTGGGACGATAATTGGAAAAGAAAACATTTGGAATCGATGTAATAACATGGAAATGTTTTGAATAAGGCAAGATATTCATAAATGCAAGTATGAGAACCAAATGCATCCACCATGCTATTTCGAAGATTACTGAAAGAGCATCTTGCGGCAAACTAGCACCAACAAGGCTTGCCAAAGGTCTGCGAGCCCAATCTGCATCCTGACCCATTGCATTTAGTGATGCATTTTCGAATAGCAATGAGGTAACAATAAAGAATATAGTCACTAGTATAAGACCAGCCTCAGTCGACATTTTGCCTTTACGCTTAAGTCGCTGTACCGGACTGATATAACGCCGATATAGAGCAGCTAAAACTCCGACAATAATAAGGGCTATGAAGATATCAGTCAGAAAAGTTATAGCTAAGTAAACAGGCCCTAAAAGATCGAATATATGATGCAGCCCAAAACCAGCAAATATGGTATTCAACGCGGAAAAAAGGAGTATTAAAAATCCCCAAAAGATCATTGCGTGAATAGGACCAGCTTTTTTGTCGCGGAGTATTTTCTTTTGTCCGAATCCTACTACTAGTGTCTGCTTGATACGCTCACCTATATTGCTAAAGCGATCGTCACTTTTGGCAAAGCGCAGATAGCGATACATCTTAATAAGCTGAATGCTAAAAAGTGCTAGCGCTGCACTGAAAACAAGTATGAAGATGATATTCCTTATGCCGAACTCTTGCATCATAGTATTTACCGGAATTGGTTAAGCAACTAAAGTGTAAAGATAACATTTTGGATTGAGAAAAAGAGAAGCAGACTAATGGTACAAAACGTTTTAATAGCCTGATTAAGCTTAAAAAATATTCATGGAGCTTACAGTGGTGCTTAAAGAATTTAATTTGTAGCAGTGTGAATGACAATCAACCATCTACGGTAAAAATATTCCATTTGGGTAACACTTCTCTATGATTATATAAATCAGTACAGCGATTACTTGCGATAGCTTGCAGTATTTTTTAAGACAATTTAGTCAGGATTTGAATTGATATAAAAAAATGTATTATAATCTTAGCCAAAAAATATCAGATCAATTTTTGGCAGATGCTTCTTTCTTGGCTCAATAACAGTCTGCCAGTATTTTATTTGCATCTAATTCATATAGCAACTTTATGTTTGAAATATAGTGGTTATTATTTATATCGCATCTTGGCAGATTTGTATTTTTTTGTAATTTAATGCATTCAAGTGAAAGTATTGCTTGATAATATCAATTTATTTATGAGGTAACCTATGTTAAAAGGTGCTTATTATCGACTTAGCTTAGTGCAGATTTGCATATCACTAATCTGTGTACTCGGAATTGGGATTACAAATAATAGCGAAGCCCGGGCTTATGGAGAGTGTGAACTCTCGGGGAATTTTTGTAGTACTCCATGGACTACAGGCCTGACAAGGACTATAACAGTCCCGAGCTATCCAGGATGCTCGCTAACTGTTGAATTTAAAATGCGAGATTGTAATGGCTGGACAGAGATTGAATTAGATCATATTGAAAGTATACAGGGAGACTGTTCTGCACTTTTCAATGATATATTTCCATATGGTCTATTCAATGGTGTAGATGAAACAGTAACAATAACTATTTGGAAAGAAGCCTATGATGAATTGAGCAAACTGCTATTCGAAGAAATGTATAATGCATTGGCTCCCCAGCATAAATATCTTTTAGAATGTGGTGGTAATGGCGGATGGGGTGAGTATCATCTTATCGATGGTGCTTGTAAGTCTTTATGCCTAAGCTATTATACTGGTACGACCGGGCCGGAAGACAGCTATATTATTTTTGGATATAATCGATGTGAAACAGCCTGTTGCGGGTATATTAAACGCTATTGCTTTGATACATCAACTGGTACTGTAACATTAGTCGGAGAATTGGGACCAATATATGTTGGTGATGGTACTCCTCAATCATGTGAGCAAGCAACTCCTCCAACATGCTCTGGAGGAACCTGGAATTATACTGGTGCTTGTGTTTTTGAATGCGAAGCAGGAGAGTAAAATATGCTTAAACTTGTTATTAGTATTGGCATGCTTCTCTGCATAGCTATTGGAAAGGTTTACTCTCAATCATTGGTTTGGGAATCAACAATTGATCCCGGGCAATATGGTTTTGAGTATTTATGGGGTGATGCACTCGGGGTCTCGGGTGAAGGCTATATGCTTATTTCTGCAACTACAAGTAATGAACAACCTACTGTTATTGAACTAGGACAGTCTGGTGAAGTACTTAGATATAGTTCTCGACCTGTATTGAGTGAAGAACAACTTGGAGTAAAAAACTCTGACAATATCACTTATATAGAGGATATGGGAAATAAGTATGAGATCAGAATGGTCGAAAAAGAAACAATTCTGAATTTCTCTCAGGATTATGGTTTTCATGCGCAGTATCTTGATGGAGCTAGTGGATTATCGCAGTCGATATTAAATGGTAACGAAGAAGATTCGATGCTCAATATATCCTGCGGCACCAATTCGGGTGAAAATGGGAGTGTATTTGCTTCCTACATAGGAGGAAGTAATTCGCACTTACTTTTATACAAAGTGAATAATTTTGGGGTACTGGAACGCAGTTTTGATATCGATGGCTATTCCAGCCCTCCAAGTTTTGTTGCAAAGAAGATCGCGAAATTGAATAACTCCTATTACCTGCTGAGTAGCAATGCCAATAATATTGTCCCGGAAGGTACTGAAGCTTTTGAACTGGTAAAATTTGATTCACAGCTGAATGTCACTAAAAGAATATTGTTTTCTCCTAAAGAACTCGGTATTGAAGGGCATATAGCAACATGTATGAACATGGATGTTCAAGGCGGAAATATTTACATTACGGGAATCATAACCCAGAATCAAGGGGAGCATTATCCGGTTGTATTTGTCTTAAATACAAATATTGAATACGAGGAAACATATATTCTGAAACAAGGGAATTTTGTTCGTGATATATCTGTGGATAATGGATTAATCGCGATAGTTGGTAACTCTACCGAAACTGCTACAAGTATTTTATACACAGCCTTGATTCATGAGACTTCAGGCCAGTTAATGGAATTTAATTGGGCTCCTAATGAGAATGAGAACCAATTAATGAGTTGTCAGCTGTATAAAGGGGAATTATATACTTCTGGAAGATCAGGAAATAGTCTTTATGCTGCCAAACTAAGTTTGCCAGCATCTATTGAAGAAGTTAGTGATTCTGAGGAAGTTTCGATCTGGCCAAATATAACAGATGGAGTTTCGGAAATCAGATATTCAGAATCAGAACCCGAAAGCTATACAGTGACTAATACTTTAGGTCAGACAGTCATGACTGTTTCAGATATATATAGCTTTGATAGCAGAAACTTAGTTAGTGGTAGTTATTACCTTTCTTTTGAGATAGGTGGTAAAAAGGTAGTTAAAAAAGTTATTGTTAAATAAGATTATGTCGGACGCAACATTTGATAAAAGGCCCCTACTTAGTTAGGGGCTTTTATATATATCTCTCTGAATATATGATGATACAACTCAATAAAGCTCAGTAATAATGATCAACGATTATTTTTGACTACCTGTACATCAAACATAAAAATGAGGTAGTAAGAGACTATTTACCTACAGCTGTCTTTATCTGTTTAGCCAAATTATCTTTGAAAAGTGAGGCAAACCCTTGCTTAGGTACTGCGGGCTCTAATGCATCAGATACTGCTGGTGAGATATTATTTTCAAGCTCGGCGATTAAATTAATATTGGCTTCTGTAACACCAACCATCATCCGCTTTCCTTCCGTCTCAATAATAACTATTTGGCTTTTTTGTGTCACCGGCTGGCGGGATACTATCCGTAGATCAACTTCGTTTTTATAAACTCTTTGTTTTTCTGCAATCTTCTTAAGGTAGAAAAGAAGTAGAGCTAAACCAGCCACAAAAAGCGACATAATTGCAAAAGCATTTGCTATTGGATTTTCAAATAATTCCATGATTTAACTAAATGCTCCCGGATTTCTATCCCTAATTACAGAAATAACTATATAGGCAATATAGAGCATGATGAATAGAATACCATTCCACCTCTGTAGAGTAAGTTTTTTGCCTACAGAAACCGATAAAATGATCAGTGCACTTGCCAGTATCATTACCATTATATCAAAATTGGATCCGTTATCAAAAGGTAAGGCAGTAATAGTAGCATTAATCCCTAATATCCAAAGCAAGTTAAAAATATTTGAACCAATGACGTTTCCTACAGCAATATCGGCACTACCTTTACGAGCAGCAGCTATAGAAGTAACTAACTCAGGCAGCGATGTACCAAAAGCTATAATTGTTAATCCGATAAATGCCTTGCTGAGGCCAGCCATAGTAGCAATTGTTACAGCACCATCGACCACCCACTGCCCCCCAAGGAAAAGTCCAATCATACCAAGTATGATGTAGAGTACAGCATTTTTCATTGGTCTGGCATCGATTACTTCTATTTCTTCTGGTTTTTCTTTAGAGAGATTAAAGATATAGAGCATGAAAAGAAAAAAGAAACCTAGTATTATAATCCCATCCCACTGAGAAATTTCTAGCATATTCTGAGCAACAAGACCGTGCCCGGGTTCCCACGCAACATTTGCCAGAAATCCAACTAATAAGGTAGCGGTAAGGGTAAAAGGTATCTCTGAGATAACTGTACTCTTCTGTACTTTAAGCTGACTAATAAGTGCTGTTGCGCCAAGTATTAGAAATACATTAGCTATGTTAGATCCGAAAACATTACCAATAGCAACATCACTACTACCTGATAACGAAGCTGTAAGTGATACTAACAGTTCCGGCGCAGAAGTTCCGAATGAAACTACAGTCAACCCGATAACTAAATCAGATACATTGAACTTTTTAGCTACAGAAGCGGATCCTTCTACCAGCCAGTCTGCACCTTTGATTAGGATCACAAAGCCTACAAAGAACAGAATCATATCTATAGAGATACTGTAATCCATTTCAATACCGTGTTATTATATAGTCTTCACCTGATTTCGTAAGAAGGTCGATAATCCCTCCCTCACCTATCATGTGCCCTGCACCAGCCACTACAAAATATTTCTTATTTCCACTGAGATAATTTTTAACCTTAGTAGTCATTTCTATGTTTCTCTGGGTAAAAAACTTTTCTCTAATTACTTTAGTTTGAGCTTCGTTACCACTTTCAGCCATCTGGTCTTCCATTATCTTCTCCAAACCATCTATATCACCTTTTTTCCATTCAGTGAACATCTGGCTAAGTATTTCAGTACCAGTCATTGCTCCTTCTTGGGTGAAGTAATCAATGAGATCATCACCCATATCATTCATATTATCAAAAAGTGAAAGCTGGTATTTTAATGTCTCAAGCTCTTCTATTACCAGACCTTTTTTCTTGGCTTTATCTAAGAAATGCCTATCAATGCCATAGTCACCGGTAAACCCTGACTTAGCCATATCTAATTGCATCATCATTAGACCAGCTGCCCAGGGTTTGAATTTCTCTAACATATCAGCCGGAATCATGGCACCAACAGATTGCTTCACTTTTTCATACATCTCTGGCGAGAGTTTATCTGAGAGCTTTGTACCGTCGTCATACACCATCATATGCATGGCTTCCATTTGATTTACATTTTCAGGATCCAACTCAACAACTAAGCCTTCAGATTCTTCAAATGCAGCATTGATTTCACTATCAAGGGGGTACATCCCTTTATCACCGATATGAATAGACCCAAGAAGGAATATCTCACTATCGCTATCAGCAACGTGCCAAAGAAATGTATCTTGCTGGCCATCACTCCAACTCTTTTCACTTACAGAAGCACAACCAAGAGATATAAATAGTAGCGCTAGAAATGATATTATAGTTTTGTTCATTACTGTTTCTCCTCAATATCCATACCAACTATCAATTTTGGATTTTTGTTTTAATTATATGCTAGTTATTTATAGCTAAATAGAGCTATAACACTTGTTTATTTGTCTTTATCTGATTGAATAATTGAATCACTTGTTTCCAATTTCTTTTCATCTGCATTATCATCCATAATCACTTCATCAGTTTTTTCCTTATCAATTGCCTGAGCGGCTTCGGTAATTGTATTTCTCAATGAATCAATTTTAAGGTTAAACTCAGGATCTTGCGTTGCAAAGATCTCCAGGTCTTGACGAAATTCTGACAATGTATAACCACTTTCAGCTAATACACTATCGACTGCATATTGGGCTTTAATATCGTTAATGTTTTCAACCCTAGCCATCAGGACTTTACCATAAACTTTTAGAAAATCTTCAGAATTGGGTTTTTCGTCGCATGAGACTATAAGAAACCCAAGGAGTAGAAATGAGAAAAAGACTATTTTCAATTTTTCACCTAATTAATATAGAGCCGGGTATCCATTTTTGTCGAGCCATCGACGAATACGATCAGCATTTGTGTTTGTGGGCTGTCTTTTTAGGAATTCATTGAAATCTTTTGCCGCTAGATCATCCTCTCCATCTTCTCGGTACGAAATACCACGATTCAGATAAGGTAGCCAGTGATCACTATCAATTTCAATTGCCAGAGTGAAGTCTTCTTTGGCTTTTGAGAAATACTTTAGCTTCAGGTAACTATTACCACGATTAATATATGCTTGCAGAAATTCATTATTGATCGATATGGCACGCGAATAATCTTTGACGGCTTCTCTCATTCTATTTAGTGCAGAATTTGCATTAGCTTTCCCAAAATATGCTGCTGCAAGATGCGGATCATTACCTACAGCTTCTTCATAATCAACTATTGAATTTATATAGTCCTTTTTATTGTAATACGCATTGGCTCTCATCAGATATACCTGAGCCTGTGTATTATCAATGGCCAGGCTATTGGTAAAAGCATCAATAGCATTATCATAATCCTTGAGAGTATAATAACTAATCCCCATATTCTTATAGCCCTCAGAAAAATCCGGCTTGGCCTTAGTAGATTTATGGAAATCTTTTACAGCATTTGCAAAATTCTCAAGTTTGGCATGAATTAAGCCTCGGTAATTGTAAGCGAGATAGAGCGAGGCATCTAGTGCAATTGCAGCAGTATAATCGGAAAGCGCTTCTCGATAGTGCCCGAGATTACCATGCGCAAGTCCTCTTGACATAAAAACTTTTGCATCATTTGGGTTTGACTTGATTGCTTTATCATAATTTTCTATTGCTGTGTCAAAATCTTTTTTATCAAAGAAAAGATTTCCCATAAGAACATATGCCTGATAATAATCCGGATTAATTTTGAGTGCTTTTTCCAGATCTTCAATAATAAGCGAAGAAGGGTCACCGATATATACTCTGGCATAGGCACGTTTATAATAAGCAAATGAAAATTCTTCATTAAGCTCTATCGTCTTTGTAAAATCTTTTTCTGCCTCTGAGTATTTCTTGAGGTCTAGGAATAGAGACCCTCGCTTAAAGTAGACAAATGAAAAGCTGGGATTCAGGCGGATTGTGGATGTGTAGTCTTTGATCGCTTCAGCATACATTTCTTTATCAGAAAAGATATTCCCCCTCTTGAAAAACCCAAAAGCTGCCCTTGGGTTGTAGGTTAATGCTTTATTATAACAGTCCAAGGCCTTATCGATATTGTTTTGCTTAGCGAAATTATCGCCTCTATCTAGCCATATCTCGGCCTCTCTTATATCTGCCATGGTTTTAGATAATATTTATAAAACTACTTAGGAAGTACCCTTGCATGTGTTTTTTTGAGTCTGACAACATCCAATAACATCTTGAGAGGATCCAAAATCGGATGAACTTTTGTTCTTTCATCATTATGCCACTCTACAGGTACCTCTGCTATTTTATAACCCCTCTGTAATGCAAGATACAATACCTCGACATCGAAGCCAAAACCATTAACAGTAACTCGCTGGAAAATATCTTCTGCGGACTCTTTGGTAAATAATTTAAAACCACATTGGGTATCACTTATTCCTTTAAATGCAAGAGCTTGTACTATTTTATTGAATGTCTTACCCATAAACTCTCTGTAAAAAGGCTGATGTTTTTTGATTTTCTCGTAATCTATTCCGCGAGAACCAATCGCTATATCATATCCTTTCTCGGCAAGCTCTGGTAACAACCTGAGTATTTCATGAATAGGTGTTGAAAGATCTGCATCTGAGAATAATTTATAATCCCCTGTCACCTCTAACATTCCTTTAGCAACTGCTGCTCCTTTGCCTTTATTCATTTCTTGTCTAATTACTTCAACTCCTTTCTCCCGGGCTATTTTGATAGTAGAGTCAGTACTACCATCATCAACCACAGTAATCAAGTATGAAGTAATAAACTTTCCTAACAGATTACTATCTGCTACCGCATTGTCCATAAATGATTTAATAGAATCAATTGTATCACCAATCCTTGCATCCTCGTTGAAGGCGGGGATAACAATAGACAGGCTCAGCACCTCATTGTCATATCTCGGCTCACTTTTCAATATTACATTAAAAAAAATTATTGCGAAATAGATTCTTCATCTATCCCCATATCAGCATTGTCCTGGAGGGCCGTCAAGGAATTAATCTTAGCTAGGATATCTCTCACAGCCATTTTATATATTGGATCTCTGTTGGCATTGAACTTCTCAACTACATCATCGCTATAACTTCTTGCTGCTGCGAATCCCTCACTTTCATATATTTTGTCAATCATAATTTCTTCCTTGCCAACTATAACACTATACTTAACTCGGAGAATATCCTGAACCTCTTTTGAGCTACTCGAATATCCAGCCGCAATAAGTTTTGCTTTATAGTCTTCTGAGGCTTTGTCTAGATTATCCAGAGTGGCCATAGCACCTTCGTGATCATCTAAGATACTCTGCATAGCAGATTTCATTCTATATGGCCCCCAAGACTGGCCCGAAACTTCTTTAAGAATTTTATCTTGGTGATATGAAGGGTTCTGAAGAATCTTTTCAAGGGTTATTATTACATCTTGCGCAGATTCCTTGGCTTGAGGCTCGGCTCCTATATTATCAAGAAGGGTTGTTTTCTGATAGTTTAGAGAAAGATCAGACGGGAACTGGCGTTCACTGATATTGTCATCTAGAACATCAAAGACCTCAACTGTTTTTGCTATATCACCGGTTTCATCATAAATAGCATCAGCAAAGGCTATGTAAAGTTGTCGATACGTATCCATCAATCTTCGGTGAACAGGATCAAAGTAGACATCAGAATCATTTAGATTTCTGAGTTTGAATCCATATTGTGGTGTTTTTGAATAGAATTCACTATTGTCAACTTGAAGAAGGCACTGACCCATTATATCGAGATCAATCTTGGGTTTTCCTGTATTACTCTTCTGCTCAACAGGGCAAATTCTGAGTGCCATTCCTTCGTAACGGAAATATTTCTCAAGACCGCAATATCCATCGGGAGAGACTGTATTGGAATAATATACCGGCCGCTCAAACCTGGTGTTTTTGACAATATCATGCACAACCTGATCTTGTACCCGATAAGCTATTCCACCATCATATTCGCCTTGGCCTTGGATTAGAGTTTGAAAGGTACCGGTACCTCCGGCCCAATCCGAATCGAATCGCTTCATTGTCTCTTCCGGTATATCTGTGATTTTGATCACTTTTGGTGGAAAGACATCGTAAGAAGGCGCACGTGGATCAAGTTCATCCCGTATTTTAAGCTTTTCATCAGGTATCTCGATCGGAATTTTTTCAGTTCCCCATGGCTCACGATTTTTGAGCTGATCAACGTACCAGATTGTATTTGCTAAAGATAAGTTTACAATACGAATATCTCGTCTCACTCCCATTACGTCTTGAAGATACCAGAGCGGAAAGGTATCATTATCACCGTATGTAAAGAGTATTGCGTCTTTTTCACAACTCTGAAGTATATTGTAAGAATAATCAAACGGTATGAAATTACCGGTCCTGTCGTGAGTAGACCAGTTACCAACAGCCATATTGACCGGAACAACTACAATTGAAAGCGCAACCACAGCACCTGAGATAGCGGTACTAGGCTTTTTCTTAGAAAGATAATCGATAATTCCGAAGACCCCAATACCAACCCACATGCTGAAAATCATGAAAGAACCAGTATAGAAATAATCTCTTTCACGAGGTTGCGGATCTTGTTGTTGTTGAGCCACCGCCATCAGTACCCCCATAAGCAGGAACATAACTAGGAATGAGAATGCCATTTTGGGATCACGGTAGAAATGAAATACCAAACCAAACAAACCAAAAAGAAGTGGTATAGCATAATAGCTAATTGGATACAAATCTTTATACCCTGAATCCCAATTAAGCCTTTCAGCTTCACTTTTTACATTTTCAAAAAAGGGTAAAACAGCAGCACCAGCGTCTTGTTCATCACTAATTCTTCCAGCAAAATTCCATAGTAAATATCTGAAATACATATGATTCATCTGGAACTTAAATAAATATGCCAGCTCACCAGCAGCATTGATCTGTGGCCAGGTCTTGACTGGAACATTCATACCAAACCTATTCACTGCATAATCATATTTAGGCTCTGTCCATTCACCGTATAAGTAGTCACCCTGAGCATCTGTTGATACATAGTTACGTACGAAATGAGCTCCTTCTCTGGAGCTTTTCACTCTTCTGGGCCAGCTAGCATCATTACCATATTGCTCCCTTCCAATATAACGAGCCAGTTCGGTGAAATCTTTTGGTTCATTCTCATTCATTGGCGGATTAGCATTCGAACGAATCATTATATGAGCATAAGTAGTATATCCCATTAATGTAAAAAGTAATGATAATGAAAGAAGAGCTACAGAACTTTTCTTTGTGTTATATGTTCTATAGAGTACTATCCCTAGACCAACAAGAATGGCCACGAGAACAAACTGCATGAAAAAGCTATCTCTTATAACATAATCTTGGGCTGTATTTTTAAGCGGGAAATTCCCAGCCATCATCGCCGGTAACGACATGATCACAAATTTGTATATAATACCGAAAAAGATCAGAATAGCTAAGCCAGCTAAGAAGAACTGGAGATTGAATTTGATCTTGTCACCTGTAGTATATTTCCTGAAATATACTACAAGACCAATAGTAAAGATGGCTAATACAGCTAAAAGGTGAACACCAATAGCTAATCCTATAATGTACATTATTAGTAAAAGATATTTCTCATGTCCGGGCTCATCAGCTCTTTCATTCCAAAGCATCAATAGGTATACAACCACAGCCACAAAAAGCGTAGACATGGCATATACTTCAGACTCTACGGCATTGAACCAGAAAGTATCCGAAAATGTGAAAGCAAGTGCGCCAATAAGTGCTGAACCGCATACGGCAAATATTCCAGCTGAATCACTTGGACGCTTACCGATCATATTATTGATTACCATAACAGCTATATGGTAAAGAAGCCATACCGTAACTGCACTTGAGACTACAGAAACCATGTTCATCTTCCACCCGGCATCACCAAAGGGTATCGATACATCAAAGAGTTTACCTATCATCAAGAATAGTGGTGCTCCCGGCGGATGGGGTACCTGCTGCCAGATTGCAGCCGCAGCAAACTCAGAGCAGTCCCAAAATGGGACACTATCCTGAACTGTGAGCATATATACTACAAGCGAAACAAGAAGAGCTATAAAACCAAATATTCGGTTGATGTTTTTAAACTGCATAGTTATTCATTGAAGAGTGGAAATATCAATACTTAGAATCTGCGCCTTTCTCATACGACTTAACATAAAAGGGGTTATCTATATTTATTATGTTTAGCCAATCTGCGCATTTGGCATAAGATATAAAATTAAGAAATTTTGGTACAAACATCTATTAAGTAGTGATTACCCTAGTTTATATATAACAGATACACTCGAAATTCTTTATTATCTTATACTAATATCTTACTGACACCATCAAAAAGGTATTCTAAGTTGGCAATCCTAAATAAGTATCTGGTTTTGTTAGTCAATACCGTACCTACTTTTTGTACTCATAGTATTATAGCTGTTTTATTTTTATTATCTATTTCGGAAGTAGATGCTCAAAATGATAGTATCCCATCTTCTGAAAACAAAGCGTATGAAAATCAGCCACCTGAGCTTGAAAAGTCTGATAGTACTGAGACTAAAGAGTTTGCCAAGGAATTTGGCTCCGAAACTATAACTGTCACTGCTGCCCCACGTGTACAAGCTGTCCAAGATGTACCTATCAGTGTTTCGGCAATACAGGGTGATATGATGAAACTCCGTACTACAACTACGCTTGATCAAGCCCTACAGTATGTACCAGGTGTGGAAATTAATCAAGATAATATCAGCATAAGAGGTAGTTCAGGTTTTAGCTTTGGGATTGGCAGTAGAGCGGTATTATTGTTGGACGGTTTTCCAATGATTGCTGCGGATAATGGCGATATCAAGTTTGATGCTATGCCTGTTTTTAATATCCAGAGGATCGAGGTAGTTAAGGGCTCAGGATCGGCTTTGTACGGTACATCAGCTATTGGCGGTGTAATTAATATCATTACAGAAAAACCATCCTCTGAAGGTAGCCTGAAAACTCGGGTATATTCCGGTTTGTATCCTCAGAGCAATTATGAGCAATGGCAGTTCTCAGATTCCCCTACTTTGGACCATGGTCTTGATATAGCCTATACGAAAGCATACGAAGATATCGAAGTGAGTTTTAATGCCGGAGCGGTAGATGCAACCGGCCATAGGGATTATAATGAATCAAATCGCTGGAATGCTTATCTAAATACAGTATGGAAATCTGGTGATTTCACTCGAATACGATTATTAACGGGATATGCTCGGGAGAAAAAAGACGATTGGATATATTGGCGTGGTGTTGATTCTGCTACATTTCCTGCATATAGGCAAGACTATCGGGTGATAGGCGCACCAGAGAGTGAACCATTTACCAAAATTACTTCAGATAAGATAACAGCTATGGCAAGTATAAACCACATCTTTGATAACGGATCATTTATCAATGCCAGATCAGGAGTATTTATAACTTCTTTTAATAACGGCCTTGAGGGGCTAACAGTTCCTGAGGAGAATCTCGAAGAATTTCGAAGTCAGATAAGAGAATCCGATGCTACTGCCTGGAATAGTGAAATACAGTATAACTCTTCTATTTATGAAGATTTTTTCCTGACATTAGGTAGTTCTGCTCAATTGAATATTGTTGACAGTAAGAATTTCGGTAACAATACTCAAGCTATATATTCTGGATATGCCCAAGTAGAAGTATCAGCAGTTGAAGATATGACCATAACTTTTGGTGCAAGGCTTGATCAGGAGCAAACTGACACAATATCTTCCCCGCTCCAGTTCTCACCAAAACTTGGGGTTTCCTGGAAACCTTTCAGTAGCTTGTCGCTACGAGGTAATCTTGGTCGAGGATTCAGAGCACCTATCATTGCAGAAAGATATGCTTCTGCTAATTTCCAAGGATTCAGTGTAATACCTAATCTCGATCTCAAACCTGAGACTTCATGGTCATATGAGCTTGGGGGAACTTATACTTATGATGAATTTGGGTTCCCTATTATTTTTGATGCCGCAGGTTTTCTGAACCAAATGAATGATCTAATTGAACCAACTTTTGATGAAGATGGAAAATTAAAATTTGCAAATATTGTGAATGCTGAAATAAGAGGTATTGAAGTAGCTGTAAGAAGTTTTCTTTGGGAAAAAATTGGACTTGAGACATCAGTAACACTGCTTGATCCTAGAAATACTGATACAGATGACTATCTTAATTACCGTGGTAATCTATTATGGTATTCTCGTTTGTTGATACCTTGGGAGAATTTGATCTTCTCATTTGATTACCGCTATAAAACACCTTTTGAGAGTACAGATTTATTACTAGCTTCCCAAGTATCTGACGCGAATGTTTATAATGCGGCAAGAGTACTTGATGCTCGAGTAAGATATGACATGCAGAATGACACTGGATGGCCGGTATCTCTGACGCTGAATATTGCGAATGCACTTAACTATAACTATACAGTAATGGTAGGTAATCTGGCTCCTACCAGATTTATCCAGTTAACTCTTGAATCTGAGCTATGAATAAAAAAAATCTGATTCTTTTACTATCGATTTTTTTCTTGTGGACGGGGGCTTGCGATGATGGCCTTACACCTGATGACAAGTTAAGTACTATAGCCTCTTTTTCAGGAACTATCAGAGTAAAGGGCGGAAAAGAATCCTGGCCGGATAGTAGCGAAATGTTTGGTATACGGGTGGGTGCTTTTAAAACTGCCGACCCTTCTTCACTGATAGGAGAAGTAGTTAGCGGTAATGCCTATTTCACTTTTAATAGTGTTGGGAGTTATTTCGACAGTATTGCTTATACAATTGAAATTGAAGATGCTCCTGCAGACTTGAAATACTCTATAGTAGCCTGGCAGTTTGATAGTCTTCTTACTGATCAGAGAGTTGTGGCAGTATACGGAGGGGATCAAAGACAGAGTTTCTTGCTTTTACCGGGAGATTCGCTTACTGATATTGACTTCTTGATAGATTTTGAAAATCTACCAGAACAACCTTTCTAAATACTGAATAGGATCTTATTCTAAGATCTGAGCCCTTTCAATCTTTCAGCAGGATCAACTAATGTGGTTATCCTGATACCAAAATGTTTGTCTATAACTACGACCTCACCTTCAGCTATCTTTTTCCCGTTTACAAGAATATCAACAGGCTCGGAAACTAATTTATCAAACTCAACCACCGAACCTCTACCAAGCCTCAGAATATTGCGGATAAGCATATTTGTTCTGCCTAACTCAATAGATACCGGCAGCTGTAAATCGTACAGCAGCTCCAATTTGGAATCCATAGGAGAATAACCCCCTCCGGAACCAGATTCATCAAAATCCATCTCATCGAAGCCCGCAGAGCTATAGGTAGAAGCATTATCAGCCGCCTCTGTAGCAGCATCCAAATTATCTGTATCAAGATCACCACTTGATATCAGAGCATCTATTTCATCTTGCGTCATTGTCATGGCGCTACACCTTAACGTTTATATTATTAATCTCTAATTTTATTCTTCATATTTGAAGGTCAGATCTTGATCAACCATATCTTCATCTTTCAGAAGACGAGTAATCTTTACCCCTTTTTTCCCTTCTACAGAACCAGGTCGTCCGGCTAATTTTCTTTTCTTTCCAATCCAGATCTCTATCTCATCGGTAATGCGTTTGTCAAGTTTGACAACATCTCCTTCTTTAAGTTCCATAATATCAGCCACAGTGACAGATGTCTTACCTAATTCTGCAATAACTGGCAGATATGTGGTTTCAAGTTGAGATTTGATTGAGGCAAAATTCTCTTTCTGACGAGCTTTAGTCTGACGCACTGCCGACGCAGTGACTTGTTGTTTGTTGAGTCTTGCTAGAACTTCCTCAAGAGCAAAAGTCGGGAAACAGAGATTCATGAGGAATGTATTTACTCCGATATGGACATCGAACGAAACTACGACAACAATTTCTGAGGCTGGAGCTACCTGAACGAAATCAGCTTCCATCTCTAGTCTTGAATACTTAAAATTAATATCAGCTATTGACTTCCAAGCATTCTTAAGATCAGAAAGAGCATGTTCGGTAATCCCTCTTATAACAGCCTGCTCAATTGGAGTAATAGTTCGCGGTTTGGGTGGTGTCTCCGCAGATCCACCTAGTAAGCGCTCCATCAGTGTAAGTGCCAACTGTGGGCTAATCTCCATAATACCCTGCCCATCAGTGCCTTCTATATCAAAAACATATAAACAACTTGGATTGGAAACTGAGAGAATAAACTCAGAATAAAAAAGTTGGTCAACTGAAGTGACTGAAATTGAAACTACTGTCTGCAGTTTTGATACTAGATAGTAACCAAACACCTCAGCAAAGCTTTCATGTACATTCTGAAGAGTACGAACCTGGTTTTTTGATATACGATTAGGACGACGAAAATCGTAGTTAACAATATCGCCTTTGGAAGTTTTATTGGAAATGACCTCATCGACGTTGATGGCGCCTGCGGTCATGTCCGACAGTAGACTGTCAATTTCGTTTTGTGATAGTACGTCAGCCATTTCCTCTCACTGGTAATTATTGCAAAATCCTTTTGCGGGCCACAGGCCTTTTCCTTCAGGCCATGTACTCTTTTAGAAGCATAATATAGCTTCTTAGTTTATTGCATGATATATTCTGAGATAAGTACTTCTCTCAAGTATATGTCTTTTTCCTTAAAAATAGGCTTCAATTCTTCTCGAAAAATCTCAGGCATCAAGTCACGATTCTCTTGAAGTTCTTCTGGCAACATAGAGCCAATAGTCATTATTATTTTGGACTTAACTTCAGCCAAAAGCTTCATCATCATCGGACTTGATTCAGCAAGATCTTCGGCCTCTACACTCTCTTTGGGTATATATATCAGACCAACATTTACAGCAACATACTTACTAGAAAGCTTGGGGTTAGTTACAATCTTACCTGTCTCAAGATAAAGCTTATTAGAGTCATCCGTAAAGAAATCTCTCTCTTCACCATCTTCTTCTGCCGGTTCCGCTTCTTCGGTATCAACTACTTCAGAATTCCCAGCATTTTCAGATTTTTCTTCCGATTCACCAGTAGAAAAGAAAACCTGAACCACAACCATAATTAGAACAACTTGTAACAAAATAACACCTGCAATAATACCAATTATTGCAGGCATAGACATCTTATCACTTTTCTTCTTCTTCTTCGGCTTTTCAACTTCTGGGGTTTCCTGAGCCTCAGGATTTATATCTTCCGCCATTTAATTTTAGTATCCTTTATCAAAAAACTGACTTAGATGCTACTCTTCAGTAAACATACTTATCGGCATAAAGTTTCAATATCTTAAGATATCGAAGGTATATACAGTGCGACATGGACCCATTTGGTTATTAAAAACCACTTCGGGCTTCTTATACTATTTGTTTTCTTCCCATATTAAAATATCTGAACCCCATGGATGCTAGCATCTCGGGGTCGTACAGATTTCTTCCGTCGAATATAACTTTTTCTTTCAATTCGCTTGCCAACCTATCGAAATCCGGATTTCTGAAAGCATTCCATTCAGTTGCAATAAGTAAGGCCGAAGATCCATTAAGCACTTCATATGGCGACTCGGCATACTCAATCCGGGAGCCAAAAATCTCTCGAGTGCGATCCATTGCTTCTTCATCAAAAGCAATAATAGAAGCACCAGCTGAAAGCAGCTCCTCTATAACCTGAAACGCGGGAGCCTCTCTAACATCATCAGTATTAGGCTTAAAGGCCAATCCCCACAGAGCTAGTTTTCTCCCTCTGATGCTCTCACCAAAATATTTTTTTACTTTGTCGGCAAATCGGCTTATCTGGCTAGTATTAACTTGTTGGGCGGCTTCGATAATTCTCAGTGGGGTACCATGCTCTCTTGCAGAAAACGCAAGAGCTCGTACATCTTTCGGAAAGCAAGAACCACCATAACCGAGACCAGCAAAGAGGAACCTTTTCCCAATTCTCGTATCAGAACCTATTCCGCGCCTTACATTTTCAATATCTGCACCAACCTGCTCACAATATGCTGATAAATCATTCATAAAGGAAATCTTGGTAGCTAAGAAGGAATTAGCAGCATATTTAGTGACTTCCGCAGATCTTATGTCAAAGATATAAATAGGAGCACCGCTTCTGACAAAGGGACCATATAGCATTTTCAGCTTACCTGCCACTGAATTGTCGTCAGTACCAATTACTACCCTCTCGGGCTTTAGTGCATCCTCTACAGCAAAACCTTCTCGCAGAAACTCCGGGTTACTTGCAACAGATACACTATTGTTTCCTCCCAGTATTTCAGTGAAAATTGCTCTGACCTTATCACCTGTACCTACCGGTACAGTAGATTTGTTTATCACAATAAAGCTTTTATCGGCATGGTGGTGCTTTATAATATCAGCAATATCTGTAGCAACTTTCATTACATGCTGTAAATCAGCAGAACCATCCTCATTGGGAGGAGTCGGCAGGCACAGGAAAATTATCTCTGCATGCGCAACAGCTTCTCTTAAATCCGTTGTGAAATCAAGCCTACCAGCTTCAATATTTCTATTAAGCAAAAGTTCCAGTCCAGGTTCATAAATAGGCGACTGCCCTTTTTTCATTAGTTCAACTTTCTCTTTGTCAATATCAACACAAAGAACTTTGTTACCTGTCTCAGCAAAAGTGGTTCCGGAAACAATACCTACATAACCGGTACCAATTACCGATATATTAAATGACATAACTATACTAATGTTTAATTTTCAATTAATGTTAAATGAGTTGTGCAATTCCGAATACCGCCAGAATTATTATTAATATCAGGCAACCTACTTTGAAAAGCTTTCGAACTAATGCCAATAAAAGGAGAAGTGCAAAAACACCCACAACAACCCACAACCCTATGGGCATCTCAACTATTTTAGTGAAAATCAGATCTAGTTCCAATTTGGAAATCCCGTCCAATTATTAAAAAAAATAAATTATCCATGTCTGCGAACAAGGATAATGTAATTTAAGGATATAGGGGTTTATATCAGGTGTTTGTTTCTAGTAAAAACTGAAAACCAATTTTTAACGAAGAATAAAGGTAAGAGGAATAACTCCTTCCATAATCGCATCAGTATCAAGGGGATTAAATTGCCACTTTCTAAGTGCTTCTATGGCTGCGCGTTCAAGAGCTGGATCGGCTTTGGTTGTAGGTGTAACAGTTGACACTAAACCATTGGGCAACACTTTAAATCTAAGAACAATACGAGCCGAAGCATGAACACCCGCTGGCATCTTGGGCAGTACTTTCTTAAGAACGACACGATTACCACCCCCACCCCAGTCAATATCACCGAAGCCATCTCCAGAGCCTTTACCGGACCCACGTGTCTTCAAACCACTTCCTAAGTCACTACCATCCTCAGCACCAACCGAATGAGCTGATACAGCCTGATCATTTTTTTGATTATTTCTTTGATTAGTCGAAGCATCTTTCACTGCTACAAGCCTGTCCGAAACCTCATCAGATGTACTGATATTCTCCTTACCATTTTTGGCAGAAACTTCAGCATCTTGCAAATTGCTTGTCGCTTCTCTACCTCTTATCTTTACTCCCTCTTCTGTGAGATTACCAGATTTCATCCCTGTACCATCTCCAGAGCCAAAAGAAAGTATTTCAATTGGTATCCTATTCCGCTCAATGATTCTCGACTGCACAGGATCAAGATCAAATATACCTATGAATAACAATACTAACAGAGTTATGGTAATACCTCCAATAAGTCCTTTGAAGGCATTTGAGTCCCATGGTATATTGATATTTACCCCGGAAGGTAATTCATGTCTCGATGATACGAACATATTCTTATGTGCTTCTAGATATGCCATTTTTTATCTAGTATTTAATACTGTAACCAAGGCTTTTTGTTTCCATTAACAAATGTTTACTTTAACCTGTCTACCCAGACTTGAGCATACCCGAGCTTTCGCGCAGCCCTAAGAGCTTCTTCCCTAGTCTTATAATCACCTACTCTAACTCGATACCAAATCTGATCTCGTATCACATGTTCCGATATAAAAGCCTTGCCGACTTTTCGATTATCCAGTTTCTTTCTCCAAATCTCAGCATCTTCTCTGCTTAGAGTCGAAAAAACTTGCACGGTATACGATCTATCATTCTCGGTCTCATCTAGATTTTTATTCTGTCTGTTCCTTATCTCTGCTAATAAGTCATCTGCTCTTTTATCAGCTGAATCTGTAGCTTTACTACTCTTATCTATAGGTATATGCTTAGATTCATCTTGCTGTTCATTGATCTTTTCTGGCTTAGGTTGTTTCTTAGGCAGTGTCTTCTCTTTGGTACTAATATCAGAAGCCGAATTACTTACCTTAGACTCTTTGTCTTTCTGGGAATCACGAAAAGGATTCTTCTTGGTTTTTGTAATTACCCTTGATTGCGATTGTGTTTTTTCTATATCTTTTTCAGCTTGGATATAATTATCAATCTCTGAATCAGGATTAAGTTTTTCTGATGGTTCTCGGAAAGGATTATCATTTGCATCTTGCCCCTGATCGTCTTCAGAATATAATTCATCATCCGGATCAGACGTATTTTCTTTAGTCCCAGAATCCTTAGGATCAACTTGACTAGTTTCCGGCTTTTCAACATCGGAAGCTTTTTGTTCCAGGTACTGATTGACCTTATCCTGATCGACAATACCGTCGTCACCGATAAAATCTTCCATACGCATGCTGACCCATGATACTGTATCCACATCAATTGGTATGTCAAAGCTAAAACCAAGGTTCTTAAGATTTAAGTACAGAGAGTAATTTTTATTCTCTTGATCACCTTTAAGATAGAAATATGTACCAAATGCTGTAAGTAATATCAACGCTACAGACGAGCCAACTATTATAGGCCAAAACCAAGGTGAACGTTTTTTTTCTCTTTTCTCTTCTACATTTTCTTTCGATTGTTCAGTCTGTTTATCAGCCAGAGGTACTTTTACAGGCTTAAGTCCATAATTACTCGGCCTGTCACCTGGTATTTCACTGAAATCCATCTCAGTTTCTGTACCATCTGAGCTTGTCGGCTGTACTAGTGGCGCTGCATCAGCAAGTTCTTGCTCAGCTTCATCCTGAATTTTTTCAGCCTTTTTTTCCTTCCTACTTTTGCTTCGTTCAAGCTCGCTATTAATGATATCCTTCAAATCATCGTTAACAGGATTTTCAGATAATTCAGGATTTGTAGGTCGGAGTTCATCTTTACTGACAGGTTCATCACCGAAAATATCAGCATAAGGTCCTTCAGCTTCATCTTCAGCTTCGACTTCCTCCTCCGAATCTAGCCCACCTGCAACATCATCTTCACTATCATCAATTAGATTCCACTTTTCTTCAGAGCCTGGATTAATCTCTTGAGATTCGACATTCTCCTCTAAATCTTTGTCATCACTTAATTCTGGTTCCGACGATTGATCGACGTCTGCTTCTATTTCTTCAGAAGTAGCATCCTCGGGAGACGATTCATATAATGGCTTATCTTCCCCAGAGATCATCTCAGGGAGATCACCAGGATACTTTTCCATCTGACTTAGCTTGAAGGTTTCATCACCCTGTTCACCAGCCTGGAAGCCTGTAATCTCCTCTTCAGGATTTAGATTTTCATTATCGAATTGAGCCATCTAAATAAGTGTGCATATATTCATCAAACCTGTATGACTAGAAGCGCCAAGTTGCACCTCCAGAAAAGAACAGTCCTCTAGCTCTGTAACCGTTCCAAACATATATATCACTATCAAGCAAATTACGTGCCTCAAAGTTCAATACCAAACCATTACCGAGTTCTGCATCTACTAATAGACGAAGATCAAAATATCCTGGAATCTCTTCTTCATTTAGTATATCGGCGAATCTACGCGAAACATATGATATTTCTGGTGAGATTGAAAGAAAATCAAAAAGTACTTTCGTATAATCAATCTCTATTTGAAAATCAGGAAGATATGGTACATTTTTTTCAGACTGCTCCGAAACTCCATAAAAATATGTAAGATTCCCTGTCAGATTATCTTCAGCTGTAGGCATCCAGTAAGCCTCAATCATAGTTTTAGCAATATTCGCATCAGCATAAGATGCTAGAAAAAGACTCTCCGGCGCATCGGAATAAAATCTGTAGTTCTCATATGAATCAAACTCTGCACCAAACATAAAACCAAATTTAGTAACCGGATGATGCCTGAGAAAAACGCCTGCTCCAAAGATATTCTTAGTAAACAGTACATTTGAAAGACCACTCAAGTATGGATTATGAGTTATCATCGTAGCAAAAGTATTCTTTTCAATCCCACTTCTTGCCTCAGCCCTGGCAGTAAAAACACGACCCAACGGCAAATTAAATTCAGATCTAATCTCTGGCCATATAATTGCATCTCCAGCACCTGGCACAGCATAAGTTGCACCCAGTCTATTCAGCAAAGTAAAATCACTATCAAAATAATCCCAAGCAATTCCACCAGAAAAGCGTGCATAATCACCAGTAGCATAGGTATTGTAAGATAAATCTAACTCTGCACCAAAATTTGCTAAATCACCAGTACCTTCTACCAAAGCATAACCGGACATTCCAAAGTCAGTACCATCAGGTAAATCTGAAATAAGCGAAACCGAACGCACTCCACCTCTCAACTGAAATAAATAGCCCTCATAGCTACCATCTGTGAATATATCACCTTTCAAATCAAGCACTGATATATTCTGAGCAGAATCAGCTGCAAAATTGTTATAATTATTGTTTCCAACCGATATCGTTGTTTTAGTTTCACTTCCACCGAAAATCCAGAATTTGTCCTCAGCGACATAATCTGATTCTAATCTGGCAAAGAATTTGGAATAACCTGCTTCATCCAGATGACCATCGGAAAGCTCTACAGAACCATCGAGATACATATCGAAACGTCCGAGAGAAAACCCCAAACCAGCTTCCGCACGCGGCGTAACAAATGATCCGAGACTACCTTGCAGATAACCTGTTTTATCATCAGGCCGCGGGATTTCATTCGGTAATGGCGGTAGTGGTAACAGAATTGGAGTCTGCTTTTCCAATGAATTGATAGAATCAAGTATGTTATCAGCTAGCTTATATTCTAGTTCAGGTAGCCTTTTCTCTAATGAGGCAATTTTATTTTCCTGAGTACCATAGATTATGGTATTGGGAAGATTAAATGGTTCATTTGGGGTTTGTTCAGGCTGCGTAGACTCTACCTCTTGCAATCTGGACTGACCACTGAGATAAACCGAAGTAACTAACGAAAATAAGACTAAAAAGAATTTATTTGCCTTTTTCATATTTATTGCTCCTCTCCAATCAAATCTTCAATCCTCTTTATTCTACTGTTAGCAGTGAGTCCGAAGTCATCATCAGTTCTTAGTTCTCTGAGAGCTTTATATACTTCTAATGCATTATCATACATTTCTTTTTTTTCATATGCTTCTCCTTGATCCAGCAGCGATTTTGAGAACCAATCCTCGTAACCAGCAAATTCCATCTTAGTTTTTTCAAAGGCATCAATAGCTTCCTCATAAAACTCATCTACCATCAGAAGTTCACCAATTCGGTAACTAGCTTCGGCCGCAAAACCAGGATCTACCTTATTCTGTACGAGTTTAGCGAAATGCATCCTGGCTTCACTAGTGAGTCCCTGCTTCCGAGTGAACATTCCTAATTTATATCTGGCATTAACACCATATTCATTATCAGGAAAACTATCAGCTACAAAAGTGAAAAGTTCTAGTGCTGTTGTAGTATCTCTAAGTCCATACTTAAGAATTGCTCTCTCAAAAGCAGCCTGAGCAGCAACAATATCTCCAGGGTAGCTTTCGATTATGGTCGCAAAAAGCGAATCAGATTTTGGTACGTTTGCTTGGTCTTTCCATAACATGGCATTCTCAAGCATTCCTTTGGCAGCAAAACTATTATCAGGGAATTTCTCTCTTAACCGTAGAAAAGCAGCTTCAGCTTCTTCGGGCTGGCCCATCTCTATATAAGACTTACCAATCCAATACATTGCTTCGGCATTTTCTTCCCCTTCAACTTCAGATTCAATAAGTGACTCATATTCATCTATTGCATCTTCATATCTGCCATTAGCAAATAGAATAGATGCCTTTTTTTCTTTGAAATCACGCACAAAAGGCGATGAGGAATTATTAGTAGTATATAAGTTAATTACTTCAATGGCTTCATCCTCTCTATCCAGTAGAATAAGTGATTGCTGAATACCTCTTAAAGCTTCAGGAGCCAGCTCGCTATCCGGATAAGTATCAATTACATATTGATATTTTTCTCTAGCCATATCGTATTGACCGGAATTATAGAATGCATCCGCTATTGAATAATGAGCACGAGGTATATAAATACTTCTAGGAAAAGCTTCAATTAAATACCTGAAACCCTCTATAGCCTGCTCATACTGTGCTTGTTGGAATTTCACCCATCCAATCAGATAAAGCGCATTGGGAGCAAAAGGACTTTGTCTATACGCTGTTACAAACTGCTGGAGAGCAGTGATTGACTGTTCATAATTCCCCATCTTAAAAAGTGCGTTTGCTCTTTGGAATGAAGAATACTGCCCGATTTCTGAATCTGGTGCAAGCTCAGTTGCTCTTTTATATGCATTAGCAGCCGGACCGTATTGCTTGTTTACATAAAAGCCATCACCCTGTCTGGTCATTACCTCAGGGCCATATGCTGTCTGCGGATATTCACCTACAAGTCTGTCAAAAGTACGAGATGATTTTTTGAAATCCTTTAGCATAAACTGAGACCAACCAATAGCATAAAGAGCATCTTCTCTCCGTTTTGTTTCGGGATATTTATCCAGCAAAGTTTCAAATGATTGTATAGCATTTTTATATGCATTTCTTTGGAAATAGGCTTCGGAAAGCCAGAAGAGAGCCTCATCGGCTCTATCATCCTGCCCCGCAACTGCTATATAAGATGAAAGATCAGAAATTGCGCGGGCATTAGCGCCAGACATTACTTCGGAAATTCCTTTTTTGAGCCTCGCTTCCTTTATATACCAATCTTTTTTTGGCATATTGTATTGTTTAGCACCTTCGGCTAATTCTTCAGCCTGGCCATAGACATTTGCAGCTTTATCATATTGTTTCAAATGCATATAAACTGCACCAAGTAACAGATCTATTCTAACAAGTGCCTGCGATCGAATAAGTTCATTTTGCGCTCTTTCAAGTGTTTTTCTAGCCTCTAGATAATCACCTTCCTCATACTGTAACTGCGCCAACTCCAATAGGACTTGTCCCTGATAAGGATACCCAGCCTGAACTGCAAGTGCAAAAAACTCTTTTCTTGCTTGTTCGACTTCCCCTTTATATTTCAATGTAATTGCTCGATATAACTGAGCTATCTCTTTGAGCTGATTATTTTCTTTATTCAGGTCAGAGAAAATAACTTTATCATACAAATCCAGGGCTTGGCCATATTCACCGGTATTAAGGTTTGCCCAGCCAGCTCCTAATCTTACAAAGTTTGCCAGATCATCGTTCTCAAATGTTTCCAGAAATGTGTTGAAATAACTAAGTGCTTCTTGGTAGTTCCCTGCCATATTAGCAGCCTCACCTCTAAGATAGAGTATCTCTTGTCTGGCAAATTCTGAATTAGACTGCTCAGGATACTTTAGGCCTATTGAATCCTGCTTCAAAATACTTGAAAGTACAGCATCAGCGCGCTCCAGATTAAGGGTAGCTGCTTCAAATTTCCGTATGGTAATATTATTATTAGCTTCTCTGATAAGCGAAGCTACATAAGTATTTGAGAGGGGATAATTAATACGTAGTTTTTTAAATCTGGAAATAGCCTCTAGGTAGTTTTCCCTCATCTCTTCTATCTTACCTAGCGAGTATAATGCATCATCGGCATAATCACTATCCGGATATCTCAGCATAACTTCATCGAAGAGTGGATATGCTGAATCAAAATCACCATTTCTAGAATGAGCAACCCCCTCCCAGAAAAGAGATTGTCCGGCTAAATGCTTATAAACAACATCATTACGCCTGTATTCATAATCCGATTCGGCTATGAGTTTTGCTGTTTGGAAATACTCAGATGCTTCACGGAAATTATTTCTCTCAAAATTAATCACACCTCTTTTGAAGGCAGCAAAAGAAACAAACGGTGAATTAGGATGCCATTTAATAAATTCTCCCAGCTTAGAGTCAGCCATATTGAAATTGCCATTGGACAGATCAATATCTACTTCCAATAAAAGAGCTCTTTCTGTGGAGATATTTCCCGGAAAATCCTCAATCAATTGATCAAGTTCACGATCAGCTTTTTTAAGTAAACCAATATCGTATTCACGAGTAGCAGTTAATAAATACTCTGATCCATAACTATAGCCTGGATGATTTATTTGAGCAGCCAAATTTAAAGTTATAAATAGAAAAGCAATGATCAGCACCACGAGTCCCAAAAGGAATTGTGACCCGAGTTTCCCATTATCACTTCTGCTGCTAATGTGAGGGAGGTAAGGGTTCGTATTTTGCATCGATATAAAACCGGAATTTTGTTAGGCGGCCGAGATTACCCTAACCGTCTTGCTTCAAACTCTAATTCACTGATAACGGCATGCCGTGCCATTGGTTACTAATTCAGAAAACTTAGATAACCAGCATACGATTATACATATGCCGGCGGGTTTGTGATCTAGAATTATTAGTAAGATTAGGAATACACTGCTTTGCAAGATAATGAATAAAGAACTAATGTTCGTTTTCCAAATTTCTACGAACAAATATCTAGTTCATAAAGATATTAATTTCGCATTCCTGAGCTTATATAACTAGCTTAACGGCTAACTAAGCAATATGATAGAGAAGATAAAACCCATTTTCAAATTTCAATGATAGTTTATACTTTCATCCAAAGACTATCAACAAAATATTTTTTGCAATCATAAAAATTCTCTACCAAAGAAAACCCGCTTAGCCTAGCCAATCTTTCGATATCTGTAATTGAATATTTTCTAGATACCTCTGTATGGATCGTCTCCGCATATTCAAACTCGACTTCAAGCCCCAATTTCTCGAAGTTAACCAATTGATTTTTAGTACTAACAAGATAGCTCTTACATACTCCCTCAATTGGGTCGTAAGATTCATAATGAGTAAAAAAGTTAGTATCAAAATCAGCACCGAGTTCTTTGTTCATACGATGTAAAAGATTTTTATTAAAACGTGCTGTAACCCCTTGCTTATCACTATACGCTGCTCTAATAATATGTGGATCTTTCTTAAGATCCATACCTACTAGAAAATAATCGCCCGGATTTAATTTTTCATTTACGCTGGTAAGGAAATCAATACTATCATCTTCTAAGAAATTACCAATATTTGACCCCATGAACATCACAAGCTTTTTTCGTCCTTCATCTTTAATCTGATCTAGAGCAGCAAAATATTCTTTGTTGATAGGTCGGGAATGTAGGTTCGGAAGTTCTACAGCCAGATTCTCTAATAATCCCTGAAGAGCATCCCTACTGATATCGATAGGCATGTAGGCAAACTTATCTTTTCGTGCTGTCATTCTCTTCAGCAATAATTTAGTCTTAGTACCATCTCCAGCACCAAACTCTACAATCAAGGTAGAAGACTTACTTGCACCAATTCGATCAAGTATCTCATCAGACTGATTTTGGAGTATTTCATACTCGCAGCCTGTCAGATAATATTCCGGCAGCTTCATGATCTCTCTGAAAAGCAGACTGCCCTTTTTATCATAAATATACATTGAAGAAATTTGCTTTGGTTCCGCAGTCAGGCCTTTATAAACTGCTGTAGCAAACTCTTTTAGTTCAGCATCAAGTCCATTACCAATACTTGTATTCATATAATTTTAGCTTCAGTCATTTTGGTCAATCAATATCTTTGGCAAGTCTTATACCACTGAACTGCCATCGTTTTGTAGGATGAAAAAAGTTCCTATACGAATGTCTATAATGCGATATAGGTGTTGCCATTGAGCCTCCTTTCATAACAATCTGTCCAGACATAAACTTGCCATTATATTCGCCCAACGGGCCTTTGTCTCTTCTATATCCCGGATAAGGAAGATAGTAGGAATTAGTCCATTCCCATAGTCCTCCGCCAAACGGGCTATTACCATGCTTGTTGTAGATTGGATGTAAATAGTTACTGCCAAGAAACATTTCTTTGTCCAGGGAACTTTCAGAAACAACTGATTGCAAAATCTCAGCTGCTACCTCCCACTCATTTTCCCTAGGTAATCTTGCGCCAGTCCATCTTGCAAAAGCTTCTGCTTCATAAAAAGATATATGACAAACAGGAGAAGATAAATTAATTGGCGCAAGACCAGCTAACGAATATTCACTCCAATCTTCTATGTCAGCAGATGCAGGCAGTTTGTTTCTGTTCGGTAGGTCATAATTTGGGAACCAATATAAAGGGCGATCTATATTATTCTCTTTAATCCAGTCCCATCCATCAGATAACCATAGCAGAGGGTTCTGATATGCTTTGTCTTTAATAAACTCAAGAAATTCCCCATTAGAAACATAGCGATTTGCAATAGAAAAAGGGTAGACATAACTTTTATGTCTAGGCTGTTCATTATCAAAATAAAAATCATCACTACCGCCTGAGAACCCAGTTAGATATATACCTTCATCTATATTTTGATAACTCAGATTTGCAATTGGCAACTCTTTATTGACTTGTTTATTAGTAAAAATCGGATGATAAGGATTGGTACCATAAATATGCTTAATGTCATATATCAATAGTTCCTGGTGTTGCTGTTCATGATGCAAGCCTAACTCTAGTAGTAAAAGAGCTTCTTTACGCCTGCTAGGCTCAATTTCGGCAAGCCAATCGCTCTGCTTGGCAAGAAATCTGAGTTGCTCATCAACATAAAACCTATATCGCATAACTATGTCTAGAGTAGGACGGTTGATAGTCCCTCTGAGGTGTTTATCTATACGGGTACCCAGACTATTATAATAGCTATTGAAAAGGTAGGGGAAATCTTTGTCAAACAGCTGATAGCCTTGAACAAAGTTATTAAGGAAGAACATCTCAAAATACCAGGTCGTATGCCCCAGGTGCCACTTAGGTGGAGAAACATCTTCTATTGTCTGGCAGACTGTATCCTCAGGTAACAGTCTTGAGCAAATATTATTAGTCAGTTCTCTAGCTGATAATATCCTCTCTAAAAGTAGATTATCCATAGATACAAGTTAAAAAAGGTTAATAGAAAAAGAGTTAATTTTTTGTTAAACTATCTCCCAGACTCTATTCATAAGATTCATAAAAAGTTCATACATCAATAATATATTTGTATAAGTGCAGTTTCAATTGCGAATGTAAGCCAACAAAATAGATAGATATATGGTTGATCTGGTGAAGACAAACACTAACATTACTCCTCCTCTGATAGACCCGGAGACGGTTGACGTAAAGTATTCTATCGTAATGCCTACAAGAAATTTCATAGATACAATTGGTTCAATTGATTTTGAGATCAGTCGGGGTATTCAGGGCTTCTCGAGTACGCCTCTTTTGTCAATAGTTATGAAGCTATTAAGTCATTCGGCTGATGGATTACTTTATTTTGCTTTCGGAGCTCTGGCTATCTATGCTGATATTGAAACTGGAACTCGATTTTGCTTAATAGCTTTAACAGCCTTTGCTATAGAACTACCCATACAGAAAGTTCTTAAAAGAGCTTTTAAGAGAGCAAGGCCCTTTACCCTTAATAAAGGTATTATGGATTTGGTAGCTCCTCCGGATTTATACTCTTTCCCTTCTGGGCATACCGCTGGTGCAACAATAATGGCAATACTAATACCATTAGTATTTGGAATTGATATTGTTGGTGTGACCACTATACTCTTACTTTCTTTATGGGCTCTTGGTGTTGGCCTGTCCAGAATATATAATGGTGTACATTACACGAGTGATGTCATTGCCGGAGCTGGCCTGGGAACAGTTTCAGCATTATTAGCTTTATTAATTTATAGCTTCTGAAGAAGCTTAATTATTTGCTACCTTATCCTGCTCTGCGGTAACTTTTTGTTTTTTTTGTAAATTGTCGGTTATATAACTAGTGCCATCCCTTTGCTAACTATAGCAGGGGTTGATCCTGATGTTATCCTGGCCGATTTCGAGAATTACAATTATGAGTTACTCCAATGAGATATTACTTCTCTATATTATTTCTATTATTTTTTATAATCATACCTACATCTGGGATTCTGCTGGGTGATGAGCAGAGTAAAAGTAATAATCTTGACTATTTCCGAAAACTACAGGAATCAGCACACCCGACCCCAGTGCAGCAATATATCCCTTATAAAGGTAAGGGTGCATATAGTCTGAAGCAAAACTCTGTTGCTATCTTAGACCAATATTCATTACCTAAATTTATTAATTCGAGTACTACAGTCGATGGAAATAGTACAGGTGCTCATCAAAATGAATCATCTATAGCTGTAAGCCCTATTAATCCTGATTTCCTAATAGGCTCTGCAGTTGATTACAGACAGAGTGGTGACACATGGATATATATATCCAGAGACGGTGGTAATACTTGGGAAAATAAAAGTCTTGGTAAACCATTCCCTACCTGGCGTTCAACCAATGATCCATCTGTTCATTTTGATACCCAAGGTAATGCCTATCTTATGTATGGAGGTTTTCCGGGACAAGGCGCAGCACCTGAGACTGCCGGCCAGAATGGCGTATTCATGTCAGTCTCTTATGATGAAGGTGTCAATTGGGAGACACATAAGCCTGTAATACTTCATGACAAGCCTATGTTGCCAGACTCTACATTTGAAGACAAATACTATATACATATTGATAATTCACCTGAATCTCCATATCAAGGAAATATTTATACGCCCTGGAAAAGAGTTACTCCGTTAGACAGTGCTACCCAGATTGTTTTTACCAGAAGTGAAGATGGTGGTGATATATGGTCACTACCTATAGATATATCAAACCGTATGGCTGGCACCTCGGAGGATACTACTTTTGGGCAGAGTTTTCCTCTGGTAACTACTGATAGTAAAGGTAATATTTATGCTGTATGGAATAATGGTATAGTACATGGTGTAGGTTTTAATAGATCATCCGATGCAGGGATCACATGGGAAAGTGAAAGAATCATCCATAACTACGACATTTTTGGAGAAACTCTGGAATTGGATCAGGGGTGGCGGCACACAGTAAAGGGAATGGTGAGGGCTGAGGCTTATCCGGTTATTGAAGTTAACCTGGCTGAGGGGATATATAAGGACGAGATATATGTGATTTGGGCAGCTGATAACCCGCCAAATATATATTTTTCGAAATCAAAGGATCAAGGGGATACTTGGAGCAGTCCTATTATTGTTCATGAAACAGAAACTAATGACCAATGGTGGCCCTGGCTAGGGGTTGATCCTGAAAGTGGTGACATTGCTGTGATGTATCTTGACAGTCGCAATGATCCTGAGAATATAATGACTGAATGCTATGTCAGTTATTCTCAGGACGGTGGTAATACTTGGATTGATAGAAAAGCATCTTCGGCTCCTTTTGATGTCAGAAAGAACCCTTTTCAGGGTAGATCATTTGCGGGTGATTATTCGGGTTTAGATTTCAGGAATGGTATTATTTACCCATCTTGGGTGGATATGAGAAATGTTAGTAGCGCTACAGGCTGGGACAGTGATGTATATACAGCTATTATGGATACAAAAGACCCTTCGCCAGCTGAAGATTTTATTGCTGCAACTATACCAGCTCAGCCTGATCAGGTAAAACTCACATGGAAATCTGTATTGGAAACAACTTTTGGTAAAGAAATAGACCCCACTGAATTAAGATATGAAATCTATCGAGGTGAAGATCTGGTAAATATTGTACCATCAGTAGTTACAGAGCTTTTTGATACAGCTCCCGAACCATTTACAGCTTATAACTATTCAATTAGAAGTATCTATGGTGAAAGGAAAAGTATATCCAGAGAAGCTGTAGGTTATGCTGGAGGAGCCAAAGAACCCCTGCCACCAATTCTGAGCGCCCAGGATATCTGGCTACTTGACGAATACTCGGTAGATATTGAGATACCATCCAAAAGACTTGATAGTGTTACTCCGCTTGTAAATGCAGAATCTTTAGATATATATCTTGATGATGATTTATATAAGAATATTGAAATAATGCCAACTGATACAGCAAATACGATTAATATATCTGACAAAATTTCGACGGAGGGGTATCAACTGATGTCAGCAATACTAGTTGCAGACTTCTCTTCGCTGGGTTTTGGAACTCAAAGATCACCTATAAGTAATACTCAACTTATAGCTACTGGAAATATAACTGAATATTATTTTGCTGAAGAAGACATTGACAATAGAAAACTAGTTGTAGATGACCTCTGGAAGCCAAATTCTGAATTTTACAGATCTGGCACTCAATCAGTAATGATTGGTGGCGAAAATCGTTATCCCAAAAATACTACAGCTCAATTTCTGATGCCTCCGGTATTATTAGACGACAATCCAAAATATTTCCATTTTTCACACTTGGTTCAAATTGCACCAAATGATTCAGCTTTGGTACAAATATCTACTGATCTGAAAGAATGGCAAACTATCAAATCATATAGCAGGTTAGATAAAGAAAGCTGGAGTGTGTCAGAGCTTACAGGGAATGATTGGGTAATGGAACATATCCGGATTGATAGTTATGGTTCTCCTGGAGAAACAATCTTCGTAAGACTTAAGTTTGAATCTGATAATTTCTTGGAGATGGGTGAGTGGATCGTTGACAATATTCAAATTGATGGAACGACAACATCAGTTGAGGATAGTGAAGAAGTATCTTTATTCAAAGTACATTATGATATGCTGACCGGGAAAATCTACTTAACAAATACATCTGGCATATCTGAGCTATTGAATGCTTCCCTTTATGATATTAATGGAAAAATGATTTCTCAAGAAAACAATGTAGAGATTAGCGGAGGTAGAACTGAGGTTTTATTTGCTAACTCAGTTCCAAGTATTTTCCCTTATGGAGTTTATATCCTTATGTATGATATTGGTGGGACTATTTATACAATACCAGTACATATTACCCCTTGAAGGAAATAACTTGATAGGAACAATAAGAAATATCGATTCAGTCTTTTCGCCTTTGATTGGTGAAAGATATCCGGATCAACACAAAGGTCTTTTTCAAGAAGAGCTTTCTGAACAGAATGGGGATAGTAATACTACAAGCAAAATCATTTCTGATTCACTCGATCTATCTAACACATTTGTTGAAAGACAGCAGAGTACAGGTAAACAAAATGAAAGTTCGGTTACAGACAATGAACTTTCCGAAGAAGAACAGGAAGTTGTAAAAGAATTACAGGCCCGAGACAGAGAAGTAAGGGCACATGAACAAGCGCATATAGCTGCAGGAGGAGGGCTGATAAGGGGCGGTCCAAACTATACTTATCAGCGAGGACCAGATGGCAAACAATACGCAATAGGAGGAGAGGTCCAAATAGATAACGCTCCAATAGCTGGTGACCCCGAAGCGACTATTAGAAAAATGCGACAGGTCATCAGAGCAGCATTAGCACCAGCAGAGCCATCAGGACAGGATCAGGCTGTAGCCTCAGCTGCCAGATCGGAAATAAGTAAAGCTACTTTTGAAAAAATGCAAGCCAGTAATGAAGATAATTCGGGGCTTAATAGTTCGTATGCAGTTAATTCCAATAATAAAATTAAGGAAGCATATCGTACTGTTACACCTGACTTATTAGGTTCTAATATCTCTTATTTTATTTAGAGATCTTTTTGAACTATACTCTCACCAATCTTTTTAACCTAACGAGTAAATTCTTTGAAAAATCAATTTGATATTGGCAATAAACCTTTAGGCTTCTATCTGGGGTTTACTATGCGTTTAATGCGCTCAACTATGTCGGCTAAACTGAAAACGCACGAGATAGATATCACATGGGATCAATTTCCAATTCTTAAGCAAATAAATGGCCAGCCTGATTTAAGCCAGAAAAAGATGGTTGAGAGAGTCAGAAAGGAAAAAACAACTGTCTCTCGGCAAATATCACTACTGGAGAAAAAAGGTTATATCAATCGCCGCACTGACCCTAATGATAAAAGAAATAGACTTCTCAATCTGACTGATAAGGGACAAGAAGTAATAGAAAGTCTATCCCCCATTATTGAAGAGATGCAAGAGTTATTAAGCAGGGGTTTTAGCCTCGAAGAAGAAAACCGTCTCAAGGAAATGCTTCTAAGAATCTGTGAAAATCTTTTGGGTGAAGATATGGATGAAAGTCTTCATGATATTGAAAAAAAGTGTTGAATTGTTGTATGGGCAACAATAATCTTTGAACTTGCAGATGGTAGTTAAATCAAAAACAAAAAACTTATGGGACGCAAACTAGCTGTTGTCGGTGTAGGGCTGATAATCATCATTATATTCATATCAGCAGCGGCACTTATGAACTCACCTGAAAATATGCAGGTAAGGGAAGATGTTACTGAATCGAAACCTTATGTACAGACCCAAATTGTTTCCCTGGGATCAGAGAGTGCGGATATAATTTCTTATGGTAGAGTGGTACCAAATAAAAAACTTATGCTATATAGTGAGGTACCCGGCAAAATATTAACACCTGGTAAATCTTTTAAAGTAGGTGTCTCATACAAAGCCAATGAAGCCATATTAAATATTGATAGTCGAGAACTTGAATATAGTTTAAAGACACAACGAGCAGAAATGTTATCGCTCTTGACATCAATAATGGCTGATATTAGAATTGATTATCCAGAGGCATACCCGGCTTGGAGTAATTATTTATCGGAATTTGATATTGATAAAATTCTCCCCCCTCTTCCCGATAATAATAATGGGCAACTGAAGCTATTCCTTTCCGGTAAAGGTCTGTTTAAGGTCTATTATTCGATTAAGAATGCTGAAGTAAGACTTGACAAATATGTTATAACATCTCCTTATGCTGGCACTCTGACAATGGCAATAGCAGAGCCTGGAATGATAGTAGCACCGGGACAAAAACTGGGTGAATTATCTTCTGCAGGTTCTTACGAGGTAGAAATAGGGCTATCCGATAATGATCTTGATTTTGCTCCCGTAGGTACTAAGGTTTTGTTAAAGGACAACCAAACCAATAAGGAATGGGAGGGCAGAATTGTTCGAATAGCCCAGAATGTTGACTCGCAGACTCAGACTGTCAGAGCTTTTGTTTCAATGACAGGCAGTGGAATAAAGGAAGGCATGTACTTAACTGCCTGGATTGATGGAACTACAATAAATAATGTTGAAAAAATTGATAGAAATGCTATTGTCGATAATAACTCAGTGTTTTTAATTAAGAATGGTAAGCTTGATAAGAAACAAATCTCAATAGCGTATAAAGGTGTTGAGAGTGCATATATCAGAGATATTGAGAATGGCGATACTATTGTAACTCTTCCGCCATCCAATCTGCCGCTTGGTACTAGTGTAGACCCAATGCCATCGGGTACGGTATATGACAGAGTAGTGAAATCTACAATGCAGGAAGACAAAGAGGTAATTGAGGAAGGACTGTGATGAGAGGATTTGTAAAGTTTTTCATCAAGTATCCTATATGGACTAATGTCATCAAAATTTTGGTGATGGGTGCGGGTCTTCTGGCTTTGGCAAATATGAGAGCATCCCTATTTCCTGAAAGGGAGTCTAAGAAAATCAATATATCAGTAGTATATCCCGGTGCTGCTCCAGAAGAAATAGAAAAAGGTGTAATCCAGAAAATAGAAGATAATCTTAAAAGTGTCTTGGGACTTGATAGATATCAATCAGTATCACAGGAAAATTCAGGATCACTTTCTATCGAAGTTCTGGAAGGATATGATACTGATGAAGTGCTACAGGATGTCAAGAATGCTGTGGAACGCATAGTATCATTTCCTGTAGGAATGGAGCCTCCGGTAGTATCCAAAAGACCGGTACAGGAAATTGCGATGGCAGTTTCCTTGAAAGCCGTAGGGACTGAAGGAGATCTAGCTTCACTAAAAGCTGTTGCTAAGGAAGTTGAAAATGATCTACGAGGTATTAGTGGTATATCCCAAGTAACCCTTAGCGGCTATCCGGATGAAGAAATAGCTATTGAGCTCAATGAAATCATTATGCAATCCTATGGGATTACTTTTGATGAGGTTACCAGGGCTCTAAGAGGTAGTAATCTCGACCTTACCTCGGGTACCATAAAGGGTTCAAATGAGGAATTCTTGATCCGATTGAGATCGAAAGAATATTATGGAAGATTATTTGAGAATATAGTAGTAAGAGCTTTCCCGGATGGACGAAGTGTAAGAATATCGGATATAGCAACTGTCAGAGAAGGTTTTTCGGACGACCCCCAGCGAACATATGTAAATGATTCTCTCTCTGTCTCGGTAACTGTATACAAGCTTTTAGGAGAGGATATTCTCCAGATTACTGATGATATTAGAGATTATGTTGAAAATTTCAACCAGAGAGAAAGTAATGTTGAAGCTGTTATTGTAGCTGATGTATCTGAAACATTGCGCGACAGAATTGATATGCTTGTCGAAAATGGAATGATGGGTGTATTGCTTGTTGTTCTCTCGCTAGCGATTTTCCTTAATTGGCGACTCTCAATATGGGTTGCCTTATCAATTCCTTTTTGTTTCCTGGGCATGTTCTTTGTTGCTTTCATAGCAGGTATTACACTCAATGTGATTTCTCTTTTTGGTGCAATTGTCGTGGTGGGGATCATTGTAGATGATGGGATTGTAATTGCCGAACAGATTTATCAAAATTATGAGAAAGGTGTTAGACCTTATGAAGCAGCCATACAGGGTACACTACAAGTTCTTCCATCGGTTTTTTATGCGATATTGACAACAGTTATCATGTTCATGCCCTTTTTCTTTTTTGAAACACCAGGGCCAAGGATATCTGATATGTCATTTGTAGTAATATTTGCCCTAGTCTTCTCATTTCTAGAGGTCTTATTCATCCTTCCAACCCACCTTGCCCATTCTAAGGCACTTACAAAAGAGGGCGAGCCAAGTAAGCTTGTTCAGTCTATCAATAACCTCATATTGGCTCCTAGAGATAAGTTTTATGCTCCTATGCTAAGATGGTCAATTCAGGGGTGGAATAAAGTAATACCTATTGCTTTCTTCATCGGCTTAATTATTATCACCTTCGGAGGACTTGGCGGAGGAGTAATCCGAACAACTTTTTTCCCGCAGATTGATGTTGATAATGTAGTATTTGTAGTAGAGATGCCTTCGGGAACGAGAGAACAAATCACTGAACGAGCACTAAACAAAATTCAGCACTCCATCTTTGAAGTAGCAAATGACATTAAAAAAGAACGTGGATATTACATTCTTGAAAGAGTAGTTACAAATGTGGGTGTCAAGCCAATTAACTTCAACTTTGTGGCAGAAGCCGGGGGTGGCAATATTGGAAATATTGATGCCAGACTTGTATCGGGAGACATTCGTGATGTTTCAGCACTTGAGTTTGCCTCTATGGTGCAAGCAAAAACTGGCGAGATCTACGGAGCCGAAAAAGTTGAATACGGCTCTTCCTCATTTTTTGGGAAACCTGTATCAATCACACTGGCTTCAAGAGATCTTGATGCTCTCAAAACTGTAAAAAATGAACTGAAAGCTGCCTTACTCAAAGACCCTCGACTAAAAGGTATCGGTGATAATGATCCGCAAGGATTGCGCGAAATTAATCTGAAACTCAGGCCACAGGCATATCTTTTAGGTTTGACTGAATCTAAGGTAGCCAGTCAAATACGACAAGCCTTTTTTGGTGATGAAGTACAAAGACTACAGCGAGGTGATGAAGAAATAAAAGTATGGGTTAAGTATGATGTATCTGAAAGGAAATCTCTTAATAGTCTTGATAATATGCGATTACAAACCTCTGATGGTGGTAGTTACCTGATGAGTGAACTAGTAGATTACTCCATAGAGCGCGGATCTGTGAAAATCAATCACATTGACGGCAAAAGAGAAATCACAATTGATGCTGAACTTCAGAATCCTGATTCAGAAGTACCAAAGATTATGGCTGGTATTAATCAAGATATATTGAAACCACTTCTATCAAGCTTCCCTTCTGTCGAAACACTTGACTCTGGACAGCAAAGACAGTTTAACAAGTTTCGGCAAAATGCTATAGCATTTCCTGTGGCCCTGGTACTCATGTTTTTCGTAATTACACTTTCATTTCGGTCTTTTGCTCAAACACTTCTAATTTTCACACTTCTGCCGGTAGGTATTTTCGGTGCTATGTGGGGCCATGTATTACACGGTAAGATAGTATCGATAATGTCTCTGTATGGTATGATTGCTCTTGTAGGAATAATTGTTAATGACTCAATAGTATTAATCAACCAGATCAATGCGAATTTGAGAGGGGGTATGGGCTTCATGGATTCAGTTTATGATGCCGGTGTTTCCAGGTTTAGACCTATACTACTAACAACGCTAACTACTGTTTTGGGCCTCTTCCCTTTAATGCTTGAAACATCTCTACAGGCACAATTTCTCATACCCATGGCTATTTCAGTATCATATGGGCTGATTGTTGTTTCGGTTTTTGTACTACTCTTTCTTCCATCACTGGTAGTATTATGGAATACTGCTCGTAGAGTAAGGACTAAACTTTGGGACTGGGCATGGCATGGCAAGAAGTATCAGGGGCTCCCCCCTAGAGAGCAAGTTGAACCTTCCGTAAAAGAAGTAAAGTATATCCGCAAGCACCTCGGTGATGATGAGGTAGACACTCTTATGTCAAATTGAGATCAAATATTGAAATGAAAAAAATCATCTTCGTTGTCACTCTTTGCCTGTTATTTTTTTCTGAAAGTATTTCTCAGAATATAATGACATTTGCTGATGCCGTTGAGCAAGCTCTATACAATAATTACTCTATTATTCTGAAAAGAAAGACTGTAGAAATAGCGCAGAATAATCTTGATAATAAGCTAGGGCAGTCCGGAGCTACTCCTAAGCTTGATGCAACAGCAGGATATCAATATCAGAAGACAGACATTGATCAGGAGTTCTTAGGGAATGGTATACCACCTCAAAGTATACAAGGCGCTCGTACTGATATTTATTCAGCTGGGATTCAGCTTAGCTGGACTGTATTTGATGGCTTTGCAATGTGGATTAACATGGATCGCCTGGAGCTAATAGAGGAAAAAAGTCAGATTGAGTTCCAGATCGAAGTTGAAAATACAATACGTTCGATTGCTCAGGTATATTATAATGGGGCTATAAGTCAACAAAATATAGTAATGCTTGAAGAAACTATAAGTAAGACAAAGGCCAATCTTGCCAGATTAAAAGCCCGGCAAGAATATGGACAATCACTTACAACGGACATCCTTAGAGCCGAAGTAAATATTAATAATGATGCTTCATCGATACTACAATCAAAATTGGCATATGATAATGCCAGATACCAACTAAATATGTTGTTGGGTAGAAATCAAGAAATTGATTTTGAGTTATCTACAGAAATTGAGATCAAAGAAGTACAAGAGCTCAGGAATGTAAGAGAAGTCGCTATGAATCAAAACAATGCTATTCTACTTGCTCTAAGAAATAAAGAACTTTCGAAGAAGGACTACGATTTAGTAATATCTCAGTATTACCCTAAACTCACTCTTACGGGCAGCTATTCTTTTAATCGGAATGAATCTGAAGGCGGATTCCTGCTTCTAAATCAGTCAAGTGGCTACTCATTTGGTGCCAATCTAAACTGGAACATATTTAACGGTTTTCAGACTAAAACTGCAGCTGAAAATGCTGCTATTCAAGAGGAAATGATGGATGTGGCTCTCCAACAAGTAAGAAACACGGTAGATATGAATGTTATGGTTGCTTATGACAACCTTACCCAGCGTTTGGCATTACTTGAATTAGAAAAGAATTCCCTGCGATCAGCTGAACGTAATTATGAACGATCTCAAGAGTTATATAGCAATGGGCAAGTCACGTCTTTAGAGCTTCGAGATGCCCAACTACAGCTACTGCAAAATCAGACGAGAATAAGCACAGCTACCTATATGGCCAAGCTTGCTGAAATAGAATTGGAAATGATAATGGGACGTACTGCTACTGAAGTTAATTAATTAATGAGTATGATTGATTCTTACTTTCAAGACGTTGTTAGAGTATTCGAACGATATTCTGATCCCTCAATAGCTAGCCACCAATCAGCTTATTTGAAAAACAAATTTGTCTTTTATGGTATCATGACTGATAAGAGGCGGGAAATACAGAAGCCCTTTCTTGTAAAAAGCAGAATACCAGAATTAAATGAAATCGATTCGGTTATCAGGCTATTATGGGAACAACAGTATAGAGAGCTACATTACTTTGCTCAAGAGTTATTGTGGAAATATAAACGCCACTATGATCTTTCTTATCTTGATCTCTTTGAATTTATGATAGAAAATCAATCCTGGTGGGATACTGTTGATTTTCTTGCTCAAAAACCTGTTGGACATTTGCTCTACTTATTCCCGGATGAAAGATCCAAACTATGTACTGATTGGATCGAGAGCGAAAATCTTTGGCTACAAAGATCTACTATTATATTTCAGCTTAAATATAAATCAGCAACAGATACCGAACTATTAGCCCGAAATATCAATGCGCTATGCAGTACTAAAGAGTTCTTCCTCAACAAAGCAATCGGCTGGGCATTACGGGAATATTCAAAGACCAACCCAAAATGGGTTGCACAATTTATCGACTCACATGACTTATCCCCGCTAAGCATAAAGGAAGGAAGCAAGTATATTTAATTCATGATAATATGACCAGTGGTATGGCATTCCGAGACAATAAATATATTAAAAACATTTTGACCAGATTAGACACTAATCAGTATAAACAGCTTCTCTCTAGAGCCAATAAATATGTTAATACTATTTAGAAATTAGAGAAGTTTTCTAGCTAAGATCAGACATATCCATAGATAAAATAGCCTCGATTTCTTTTAGTGTCAGATCAAGAAATCGTTTCTGCTTCGGAACATTATCTGACGGTATATTGTGAAATTCGCGGCTTAGAACCGAAAGTGTATCAAATCCAACTGTAAGTGCCACTCCATTCAGTTTATGAGTATACTCTCTGATCGCCTCCAAGCGTGGTTCCGGCTGATACTCTTCCCAAGATTCTTTTAAAGCCTGTAGTTCATTATTCAAATTCATTACACTTTCTCTGGCCGACTCAAGAACAATATCAATGATATCAATATTGGAGGCAAGTCTCTCTTTAAGAGATTCGATATTAAATCTGGGTGTGCTAAGATGTATTTCTGTCAGATCATGTTCTTCATCTAATGTAAGACTATAATATCTTTCAAGAACATTAACGATCTCGATTCTTTTCAGAGGCTTTGAGACATAAAAGTCGATACCAACATCCTTTCGCTTCTGTGTATTATCCTGACCCATATCTGCTGATAACGCTACAATGAACGGCCTAAATCCAAAATCCATTTTCCTTATCAAACTAGCCAACTCATACCCGTCCATTCCGCCCGGCATTCTAATATCAGTGAAAATCAACTGGGGCTTATATTCTTTAGCAGCTTCGGCTGCTTCCTCTCCCGATGATGCAATTAGAAAACTTGCATCAGGAAGTATAGATCTAAAAAGTGTTTCTGCCAAAAGACTATTTATCTCCTGATCATCTGCGATCAGGACTTTGGTAATATCATCATACTTGCTCATACTTTTGACCTCCTAATAGTAAATCTATCATTGCAGGAACTACAACATAACTACAAAGATAAAGAAAGTCCTCTGACTATAGAGGCTAATCTGACAGTATCAAAGATTTTTTTGTCAGTTATGCCACTTTTTCTCAATGTTGATTCATGCGAACGAACACAAGCTTCACAGCCATTAACAGCTGATACAGCCAAGCTCAGCAGCTCAAACAGTTCTTTGCCAACAACAGGATTCATCATTATATTCATCCTTATTCGAGCAGGAATTTTGTCATATGTTCCTTCTTCTATATAATGACGGAAACGATAAAGAACATTATTAACTGCTAGCATTGATGCTGCCGCATGTGTCTCAGCAACCTCTGAATCGGTAGCCCCTTTTTCTTTAGCTAAATTAGTGAAAGCATCAATAAGATACTCATTTTTCTCATTAACAGCAATTGAGAGAGCTATAAGTCGGGCTTCCTTCTCACTCAGATTATCTGCTTTGAGCGCATTTTTAATATTAATGCGCAAATCCCTCACATACTTTGTTTCACCTTTAACCATTGTATCAAGAGAAATAAAAGAAGTATCTGCATCTATATTTAAGTCTGCTAGTAAATCTTTTCTAGTTTCAAGTAAGGACATTTCTTAACCTTGAATTTAATGTTTCATAAAAAGCAATAGCCAGCTATCTGCCGGCTATTGATTCAAAAGAATTTAACTTATTCTTAAGCAGAAAGTGTCTCTTGCCCCTTCTCCCAGTTACAAGGGCAAAGCTCATCGGTTTGCAATGCATCTAGAACTCTGATCACTTCATCTACGTTTCTTCCTACGCTTAGATCATTCGCTGATGCCCAACGGACAATACCATCAGGGTCAACAATATATGTAGCTCTATAGGCAATTTTTTCATTCTCTTCCAAAATATCTAGATCCTCAGCAAGTGATTTTGAAGTATCAGCAATTAGTGGGAATTTTAACCCGCGAAGATCATCATGGTCTTTTCTCCAGGCAAGGTGAACAAACTCAGAGTCTGTAGAAGCACCGTAAAGTGTAGTATCACGATCTCTGAACTCTTCATAGTTATTATTAAACTCTGCTATTTCAGTAGGGCATACAAATGTAAAGTCTTTCGGATACCAAAACATTACCATCCATTTATTATCATTCTTATGATCCTCAGATGAAATATCGGCAAACTCTTTACCCTTCTCTAAGTCAACAGTGGCGATTTTTTTAAATTCCGGAAATTTCTTTCCAATCCCTAGCATTTTTTCTCCAATTTTTTGTGTGATATAGACTTATCTAACGATGCAACAGCTTCATTGTTTTTGTCTATTGTTCTTAATGATATATCTAAAACTATTATAATTGATAAAGCGGAACAAATATTTATTATCTATGGGCAATAAATAATTCTAAGAGAATTTTTCTTTCAAACTTTCCTGTACTATTTGAGGTACGAACTCCGATACATCTTTGTTATAACGAGCAAGCTCTCTAATAATCGAAGAATTCAGATAAGTATACTTCTCATGAGGCATCAAGAACACAGTTTGTAACTCAGGCTGCATCTTTCTATTCATTAATGCAATCTGCATCTCGTAATCAAAGTCTGTTACTGACCGAAGTCCTCTGATAAGTACCGAAACATTATTTAACCTTGCAAACTCAGCAATAAGCCCTTTGGTAGTTTTAACTGTAACACTCGGAAGTTCTTGAAGTGAATGAATGCACATTTCTTTTCTCTCTTCCAAGGTAAAGAGGTTTTGCTTCTTCGAATTAACAGCAATTGCTATAATAACCTCATCAAACAAGCATGTAGCCCGTTGAATAACATCAATATGCCCATTAGTAATCGGATCGAAAGAACCAGCATATAGAGCTATTTTCTTACTGTTTCCCAAATGTAATCTCCGAATTATTCTCTATCTCATAGGGTTCGATTGCTTGTTCAAATATCCTTGCAGACTGTCCCCCCCTAAGAATACTGCTATCGCCTGAGACCTCGATCCAAGAACCTTCCCTTAGGCCAACAACAGGTATGGTACTCTGAGCATGAAATTCTTTAATACGAGTCTGTCTTGTTTCTCCTTTATGCTTCGAATTTGGGTCCGGATCAAGATAATGCGGATTAAAATTATAGTTTACCAAGCCCAATGCTTCGAATCCTGGCGGGTATACTATAGGCATGTCATTAGTGGTATTGATAGTTAATCCGGCAACATTTGTACCAGCACTAGTGCCCATATATCGGCATCCATTACTAACAGCTTCTCTTATAGCTTGGTGCAGTTTATATCTATAGATCTGATTAACAAGTACAAATGTGTTGCCCCCCCCGATAAAAATAGCTTCGGCATCTTTTACAGCTTCTAACGGATCAGAATAAGTATGGATACCCTGCGTACTTATTGCTAACTTCTGGAATCTATCTGCGGCAATCCGAGTATATTCATCGTGCGAAATGCCACCAGGCCTGGCATAAGGCACAAAAAGCAAATTCTTAACACCATAGAAAAACTCTTGAAGGGCTTCAGAGCAATATTCAAGATAAGGCTTACCAAAAACTGTAGATGTACTAGCTAAAAACAGTCTTTTCATTTGTTCATATCTCTTGTGTATAATTAGAAGCTACAATTTAAGAATAAGACGTTTAAGACTTAAATTGCATATCTGAAGAGATAATATTGTTTGATTAAGAATATCCTGATTATAGCATGGTCCATAAAAAGAAAGCCGAAGAACTAAAGCAAATTAAGAATAAAGCTATTTTAGGTGGAGGAGAAAAAAGAATCGCATCTCAACATGCCAAAGGGAAACTGACGGCTAGAGAAAGAATAGACTTACTGCTAGATGATAATACTTTTTCAGAAATGGATATGCTAGCGCACCACCATTCGACTGCTTTTGGTCTTGATAAAAATGTACCATTGGGTGATGGTGTGGTAACAGGATTTGGCAGAATCAATAATCGGCCTGTTTCTCTATTCTCTCAAGATTTCACAGTTATGGGTGGAAGTCTGGCTGAACAACATGGCCGTAAAATAGTTAAGGGCATGGAAATGGCTCTAAAAAATGGGATGCCTATAATCGGACTAAATGATTCGGGTGGAGCAAGAGTTCAAGAAGGTGTATCATCACTTGGAGCATATGCTGATATTTTCCTTCAGAATACATTAGCAAGTGGTGTGGTACCTCAGGTTTCTATTGTTATGGGTCCTTGTGCCGGAGGTGCGGTCTATTCGCCAGCAATTACTGACTTTATTATTATGGTAAAAAACACCTATATGTTTGTTACCGGACCTAAAGTAGTACAGACAGTAACACACGAGACCTTGACTAGTGAAGAATTAGGTGGTGCGTCTGTTCACGGTGTGAAGTCGGGTGTAGCTCATTTTACAGCTGAGAATGATCTGGATGCCATAAAAATTGCAAAAAAACTCTTGTCATTCTTACCTTCAAACAATAGTGAAGTACCTCCATATGTTCCCACTGAAGATGATGCATCACGATTAAATGAAAGGCTTGAAACAATAATACCGGAGAATCCTAATCAACCTTATGATATGAAGGAAATCATAAAGGAAGTGGCTGATGATCACGATTTCTTAGAGGTGCACGAAGAATATGCTGAGAACATTGTAGTAGGTTTTATCCGTCTGGGTGGTAGGAGTATAGGTGTAATTGCCAACCAGCCAATGTCAATGGCTGGTGTACTAGATATTGATTCTTCAAGAAAAGCAGCCAGATTCATTAGATTTTGTGATGCATTTAATATACCTATCCTCACTTTTGTTGATGTACCGGGTTTTATGCCTGGTAAAGACCAGGAGTGGGGAGGCATAATTTCCAACGGTGCTAAACTTCTTTATGCATATTGTGAAGCAACTGTACCAAAGGTAACAGTGATAACAAGAAAAGCATATGGTGGGGCTTACGATGTGATGTCAAGCAAGCATATCCGTGGTGATATGAACTTTGCCTGGCCAACTGCCGAAATAGCCGTTATGGGTGCTAAAGGAGCTATTGAGATCATCTTTAAGAAGGAGATGGAAGAAGCAGACGATAAAGAAGCAAAGGCAAAAGAACTAGAAGCACTCTATAATGAACGTTTTGCAAATCCGTACATAGCGGCCGGTTACGGCTATATCGATGATGTCTTCCAAGCACAATTTACCAGAAAAAAACTCATTGATGCCTTTGAAATACTAAAAAATAAAATAGATAGGAATCCAGCTAAAAAACATGGAAATATTCCATTGTAAGAGATACTTACTACATTATCTGGATGTGAGAATTACCTTAGATGCAATAAATAAATACACCGGAGATTCAAAGTAATTCTTCTGCAGCTTTTGAGAAGGCAGAAGGAACCATAACCTTATAAACTGCAAGTGATCCAAATGTAAAAGGTCGCATTGAATCTCCTTGGTTAAGTACTGTGGCCGGAAGGTCATTTTGTAATAAACGGCCTTTTATAAGTTCTGCTTCGTACTGAGTTCCAGTAGTAAAAACACATACCCATTCTTCACTATCAGCACTAGTCTGATGCGCATCATCTAAGTACATAAAAATCTGAACTGGAACGTCGTGCATCACTTATTCTACTTTTACCTTAGTCTTATATGCCTGTCTGACAGCTCCCCCACTACCTTCAGTCACCATTGTCAGAATAAGAAGTTGTTCTTTATCCCATTCTTCATTGGCAATATTATATGTATCTGTTAAAGTAATGGAGTCGCCGGCTGCAATTACAGATTCACTGACAGGCACTCCAAAATTACCATTAACATTATCACGTAGATTATTAGTATGAATATAATCTACAACTAATGTGTTTGGTTTCTTTCTATCATCAAGCTGAGCAGCAACAACACTATCCTCAAGTACATAATGTACCACATGGTCACTCGGGCTACTATCAATAATATACTTCAGCTCAGTGCTTATATCAATAGTATTACCAACCAATGTAGCCTCAGTTGTTATGCCAAGCGCAGCCTCTTCAGCTAGAACATCTTTCATAGCATCTTCCATCTTCCCAGCCGGCAAAGCAAATTGTCCATCAAACTGCCTACGAGAAACAGCTATCCTGGGGTAAGCATTAACTTCATAGAGTTTACTAATTTCATCAGCTGTTGAGTTCCTGAAATCCTTTTCGTTCTCATAAATCCCATACGGAATTGCGAAACCTCCAGTATGAATTGTAACCAGCTCTACCCTACCCGGATTTAATTGTCTAAGCCTTTTCATATCGTCAGCAGCCGTCGGGCAATTAGCACAACGATAACCTGTGAATTCCTCCATTACAACCGTTTTTAAGATTGTCTCACTTACAGTAGTATCAATGGGACCCACAACTTCACCATAGGGACGATCAATCTGATCACATGATGAAGCAACAAAAACTGAAATAATTAGAAGAAATATCTTTTTCATGAGTTCTTTCCGGTATATGTCTTCATTATGAAACGCAATACAAGACTATTTGTTATTAGAAAGTTGATGTCAACTGCAAATAGAGACCATTGGAAGCCGGTACAAGCCTACATACACCCCCTACACAAAGCCATCCAGCTCTTTGTCTACCATAACCAATGGTAAACCTATTAGCATCATACACATAAGCAACTGTAGCATTAGGATAAAGAAGCCGCCTGTCAGCAAAAGGGTTGTCATAGTTATATTCACCCCATAATGTAAAGAAGAGACCAAGCGGATTAGTATACTCCACGAGCCCCATAACCCAGTTACCGCTAATATTATCCGGTTCAAATGGTATTGAATCCTGAGCGTACCACGCATGTTGGGCTTCAGCCCTAAGAGCATGACCACCACCTATACGGTAAGCAGCTTCAAGCACAACAACATTATTAGTAACCATCCCATATTTGGGCTTGCGTCCATTCTCAAGTACATCTCGGTTGTACTCTTGCCGTAAATAAGTAAAAGTTGTCTTGAATTTCTTATTCCATTTACGATAGTATTCTACATTAAAGTCACGGAAATAAATTACATCACTTACATCAAAAAAGCCACCATCATATTCATACTCATCAACAAGAGTAGTATCTAGCTCATTTACTTGGGAATAGTTCATAACGAGTTTTGCGTCATAGTCACCACTGAAGAAATAGCCCTTCGGTAGGTCTACAGTAATGTCACCTGCAAAAGCAAACTCACCATTAGTCTGTGTACCATAAGGAAATACTGTCGCCAATCTATAAGTATGTTGCTTGTTTATGGGAGGGACAAAATTTAGAAATAAATCTTGTAGCTGAGCTGTTCGCTCATTTCTGAAATCCATATTATCAATGCGGTGAAAATCGAGATTGACAGAGAAACCATCAGTGAAATATGCTGTGTTTAGTATGAGACCGGTACCTGAATTGTAGACAAAATTATTCAGAGTAGTAGGATCGTTGGCTTTCCATGCGTACTCCGCTTCCACCTGAAAGGAAGAACCGAAATATCCTAGTCTGGCAGATGTAGCCAGCACATTTTCAGGAAGTATATAAAACGACTCTCGGTCTGCCTGATACCTGCTAGTAGCACCAACACCAAAAACAAGCTGATTTAAAACCTCACCATCAGTTGCCTGATTATAAAGTGAAGTTAAATTTAACTCCATCTCCCCAGCTCTAACTATACCATTACCATAGTCCCAATAATTCCGTTGCCTTCCAGTCATAAGTTTCAGATCAATTCCTTCTATGGGCGAGTACTCTGCCCTAAAACCTTCCATGAAATTATCTATACCAAGATTCGGTTCCCAATAGCTCCTGAAAATCAAACCACTTCCAATCTGATCATAGAACGAACCAGCTGTTACTTTGAAATCATCTCCAGTATAAGACAAACCAAGGAAAGGTATGCCCTGCCCCTGATAATCTCTCGGCAGATTGAGCATTGGAGGTTGAAAGTACTCATATCTCATCTGAAGATCAAAACCTTTGTAACCCATATTGAAATAAGCAAATGTATTCCAAAGCATAGCCTCATCTATTTTCTGGGCGCCAATTAATGTATCTTCCACATAGTATTGAGTTTGGATATCAACATTCCCCCTAATAATAAGCTCATCACCAAAGCCATCCATATACATAGCTGAAATTAGGCTACCGTGGGCTAAGAAGTAAAGAACTGTTACAAGAGAGATGGTTAGGAGAGATCGAATAGGTGTTTTCAATGATGTTATATCAATTTTTGTTAGTTAGAATCCTTTCCTAAGCTTACTTAAGAGATATTAATATTCAGTAGTCGTAGCGGATGCCTCTTTAATTAGCCTGTCTACTTCCGAAATCAGATTATCTTGATTACCAGCAAGCTTTTTATACTGCTCTAAATCTTCAATTGCCCGCCCCTTCATACCTTGCTGCTTGTAAGTTATCCCCCTACCATAATAAGCAAGTGAATAAGAAGGCTGTATCTGGATCGTTTTATTGTAATCTACAAGAGCTTTATCGTACTTGCCAAGATTGTACCATGAACTTGCCCTGGCATAGTAGGCCTCAGGAAATGCATTAGATATTGTCAGACATTTATCAAAGTTTCTAATGGCTTTAGTAAAAGCTTCTTTCTTCATATCAATCATGCCAAGAGCATAGTAGGCCTCGAAATAGTCCGGCTCTAGCGAAATAGCCCTTTCAAAATCTAGCCTTGCATTATCCATATTACCTTGATTAAAATAAGCTAATCCCCTACCATAGTAAGCAGGTGGATATTCATCAAAGGCATTGATTGCATTAGAATAGTTTTCGATAGCTGCTTGATAATTCTGAGCCTTAATAGCATTATAAGCCGTTTGTATATATCCTTGGCTACCACTGTCTTGACTACATAAGTTGGCTGTAGCAATGAGAGAAATAAGAGTAAACAATATGCTTTTCATACTCAACATGCGCTTAGGTTTTCAGGTTTCAATTCTGCGTATATCTTAAAAATTACGAAAACTTTTTTTATTCCCTTCATCTGTACTAATTTGTAATCAATAGACTTAGTGGCACTCGGCAGTATATGTTTATATAAATAGAGGTTGATGGAGCTGTTTCAGGATATACTTGAATGGGTAATAGGCATCTCGCTAGTCTTCACCGCTATTCAGATTTACTTACAGATCAATAAAATCTGGAAGAGAAAACATGAGCGTGAAGTAGCTGCGTCTCAGTCTATTTCCGGATTGATGATCCTTGTATTCAACTGTATTGTATCAATACTATATTATGCAATAAACCAAGATGATTGGCTTTCTGTGGCTGATACGTCGCTCTATTTATTTCAAGCTGGTGTATTGGTATTAATCTCTACCGGAATATTTGTAAGAGATAGAGAAAAACTCAATTTCTGGCAATTGGTTAAAACAGCTTTCAGATTAGAAAGAAAAGAAGCTGACTACCTAATCAAGAAATTCTTTAAGCCTAATAATGCTGCAATGATAATTGATATATTACATCAGCTAGCTATGATTGATGATCACCTAGACCCTAAAGAGCAAGAACTAATCGAAGCTTTCTCGAAGGAATGGAACATTAAATATGATATAAATGAGTACAATAAAGCAAGACTGGATACAGCTGAAAATAATTATATCAGGCTACGTAGTAGTGTAGAAGAATATTTGGATGGGGCACCGCCTACTGAACAAGCTGCTCAGCTGAAAGATATGATGCAAACATTGATAGAAGCTGATGATGAGATAAGCAAAGAAGAAGAGCTCATATCATCAGAGCTAATTGGTGTTATTGAGAATTATATTTCTGATGATGAAAGCTCGATTAGATATGATGTTTTGATTGTACCTCAAAATACCGAGCAGCATACTCTTGTTACCAAAATGGCTCCGAAAGCCAAAAAATTCCAGGTAGCCGGAGGTGAAGCCTATTCAATGGGGACCTACTATTCCCACCGCTATGCTGAAATGATATGCAATCAGTATAGAGATATTAATCTGTTTACAATTGTCCATAACTCAGATGATAATATCCCTGACTAATGGGTATTGAATTGTGATTACATGTAATGATATTTAAGTAACAAGCAATTGTATCCGATAAATCAATATAGTATGAACTCAATTATCAAAGTATATCTGATTTGTATTCTGTCTATAGGAGCTATCCTTGAGATTGAGAGTGCGACTGTAGATACAGACTTTGGTGCTTATTCTATTTCCACAAAAACCTATTCTGATAGAACCTTCGCTAGTATTGATCAAATTGGGAAAATCACTTTTGGACAAGGGACAGAAAAAGAGAATGGCTTTTTCATTTCCGATAAAGGTAAATTAAGATTCTTACCGGGCAGCTTCTTCTTCACCTATGAAGAATCTGGTCTTAGTAGTTCTTATCAAATGATTTATCCTGCTATTCGTGATCTGTCGAACTCTTCTGAAATATTAGTTCCAGTGGAAGAGTATGGATTGGCGTTATCATCAAATAAGTTTGAATTTAGAATCCATGACGGATTGTATTATCTCAAAAGACTTGAAAGCTATAAATTAAGTCTAGCTGAATTTGTAGCTATGCAAGATAAGAGGACCAACTTTGTAGAAGGAAATCATATCAGTATAGCACTAACTGCTCCTTTGAAAAGTTTAAAGAGGCAAAATCTGGTTCGGGAATCAGAAGCCAGGGCTGTATATAGTTATGCTGATCTTAGCCCCTTACCTAAATCTCTTGAAGGATCAAAAAAATTAGTTGGTATAAAAGAATATCAGCTGCCGATAGCCCAATCTTCTTCTTCAAAAATCAGTAGAAATACAATACCGGTATACGAAGAAGGAGAAATGAGATTTGAATATGAGGAGCAGGCTAATCAGAGTAATTCAAGTAAGCCAAATATTGAATCGGGCAACAGTTCCGCAGAACCAATTCTAAATATGGGTGACTTACCTAAGACTGATTCTATCATGTTGCCTCCAAGGCTCAATTATGAAGTCCCTAAAAACATTTATAGAAGAGAGATAGAGGAAAAGCTTAAAAAGAAGTAAACTTTTTGCTATTCGCTTATTTTTTACTTTTGAATTGCCTAATATAATTTTTGGTGAAATCTGATAATACTAGTTTACCACTGATTTCAGCTCTTTCTTCCAATAGTATATCCCAGTTCTCAGTACCACTCCAAGTCACCTTCTTGAGTTCGGCCATAGCCTCAGGACTCTGTTTTGATAGCTTATTTGCTAAATCCATAGCAGCTGATCTCATTTCTTCCTGCGACTTAAAAACTTCTTGATAAAAACCTCGATCTTTTGCCCACTGTGCCGAATACCAGTCAAAATCAATTGACATTTGGGCAAATGTAGACGTTGAAGATTTTCGTTCAACAGCCGGACCTACAACAAAAGGACCTATACCTAGTGCTAGTTCACTTAACTTGAGGGATGAATGCTCAGTACCAAATGTATAATCTGCTGCCGAAAGGAGACCTACCCCACCCCCAACAGCTTTGCCCTGAACTGGAATAATGATAAACTTGGGAGCCTTTCTCATGGCATTGATTACCTGAGCAAATCCCATGAAGAAAGTTTTACCAGTATCATAATCATTAATTCCGACTAGCTCATCAAAAGAAGCACCAGCACAAAAAGCTCTGTTCCCTAATGACTGCATTATGATAACTTTCACAGCATCGTCATCACCTGCTTCTTCAACCGTCCGGGCCAATTTTCTTAGTACAGCCCCAGGTAATGAGTTACTCTGCGGATGACCAAAAGTAATATAACCTATTCCACTTTCTACTATATACTCAACTGTTCCGCCTTTTAGATCTTGACTCATGTATATTTTTTTGTTAGCGTATTATAAAAACCTTTTTGTGCAAAATAACATCTCCATACGAGACTACGACCATATATGGACCGTCATTTTCCACTAGTAAAGCAAGATCTATTCCTCGCTGTAAAATTGACGATGAGTAATCACTAGTATATAAATTTCTACCATCTAATGAATATAGTCTAAGGTGTATGTTGTTCACCGCGATGCTCTCAGTAATGTCAAGAAAAAGTCTATTACCTCTTAATTCTAAAATCGATTGACTATTAGCGATTTCATTGAGCGAACTGAAATCCTGAGGAAAAAAAGTAGGTGCACTTAGTTCATAATGACTCCCAAAGTTATTCTCTATCAACATCTTACCCCGCACCATAAGACCTTTAGGATCGGAATAAGATTCAGCACACTCCTTGTCCTGACATTCTTCTATTAAATCATACTTAGTACCTTCATTATTCAGCCTGTACATATAGTATGATTCAAAGTCGTAGGCAGATTCTAAGGTATACTCACCACTATCACCAGAGGTGGGGACATTTACTTGAGGACCTGCAAAAACTCCTGCGGAAAGATTAGGATCTCCCATCAGGAGTATATGGATACCACCAGGCAGATAATTACCTAACGACTTAAATTCAGCATCCTTGTTATTTATAGTTCTAAGGTAACCATCTCCTATTGTCGCTCCATTAGCCATATCTCCTATCATCCATACAGGCCGACCACCGAAATTACAAGTAAGGGTTTGTCCTTTACTCGCAATCACTGCTCTCATAATCTGATCTTTGAAGTCAATATCGCCAACAAATGATCCAAAGAACTGACTAAATCTGTTATTGTAGTAATAATTACTATAATCAATTGTATAGGCCACCAAATGCAGACTTTCAGACCCCCCTGAAGCACCTCCATATGCAAAATCATAGACCTTGTCCTTTGGTGCCTCTATTATAAAATCTAAATCAAGGTTCTCAGGAGATACCATATTTCCATAAAATGATCTTACAGAATATCCTGGAAAACCATTTGAATATACATTCCAATTATCTTCAAATATGGCAGTTTTTGGAACAGGGGCACTTAAGTTTTGCATGTCATCCCATAAGCCACTCTTATAGTCTATTACTTTTTGAAGATAACGATCATATAACTCAAGCTCCGTTTCTGAGAAAGTAGGCATATTATAAAAATCCACTCTGCCAATTGCCAATTCTATACTATCAGGCACTATTTCGTGATCAAATTTTCCATCTCCCGGCTTATTGAACATTCTCTCCCACTCGGAAACTTCTATATCTTCTTCAAAATCGTTCCATTCCCCATCCATATCACCATAATATGAGTCTGCCGGCCAAGCCCCTACATGTTGCGGGTCATGACCATCTACAGTATAGCCTCCACTATAAGGTAGAGGTATTCTACCTAGTAAGAGTACTGTCTTCAATCTACCCTCAGTATCATCGTAAACTTCCTTTATTAAGGATTTGGTAATAGCCACGTCTTTTGCATTAAATATTTCGGCCCGAGGAGCTTTCTTAATAATCACTTCATAACCATCTGCCATAAGAAGCGGTTTATATTCTTTTTCAAGTTTGTCTATAAGCGAAGGAAAAACTGTATAATCAACTAGTATTAGGGCTACCCCTTCTCTATCAAGAGGCTCTTTCTCAATGGTAGGATAAAGATAGGTAAACTCCTGCCTCAACTGAGTCTGACCGGGCTCTTCAGGTATAGGTATATGTGACTCTCTATATACCATTATTATAGTTTGCCCCACTCCAGATAATATAGTCTGCTTAGGTAATGTATATAACTGAACAGTACCCGGACCTTCACTTTCCAAAGTTTGGAGCTCACTAAAGCTCTGATTTAAATGATCAAATATCTCGATAGAATGACGGGTAGTATACTGGCCATTGTATAGTGTTATCTGATAACCTTCATCCACGATCTCACCATTAATGAAGAACCCTTCAGCCATATCAATATCAGATGCTTTAACAATCAATGGTATTAAGCAATATGCCAAAGCGACTAGTGTTTTTCTCATTATCATGCCCTTTTCTATAAATAACACTGCAACTGATAGAATAGATACAAAGAAGCCGTACTCATCTATTGGGTACGGCTAAGTGAAGTAATTTATTATACTACCATAAATAGTTATTTGCCTCTTAATAGCATCTCCTTGATTGATTCAATACTAGTCTTCTCATCTTCTTGATAGTGGCTTGATAGTTTAGACTTAGACATTTTCTGCTTAGGATCTTCTTCCTCTTCAGTATAGTCATTATCACTCCACAGGTCTTCCGAATCAGAATCATCAAGAGAAGTAGATAGATCATCATCCTCATCGACAGGATCAGCAAAGGGATCAGTCGGTTTAAAACCGCTTTCTTTATAGTATCCCAAGTCCGCATCGCTGATTGGAATACCTTTGACAATCATCTCAAGCTTTTCTTTTCCATAAATATCAATAAGCTTCTCATAAACAGTGGTTCTTGTAAAAGGTTTGGAAATAAAACCCGCTGTACCACTTTTAACAGCTTTACCAAGATTCTCCACATCTGATAGAGCAGATACCATTACAACCGGAATATCTTTAGTAAGATGAACTGCCTTAATTACCTGGAGAGCCAAATGTCCAGACATTTCTGGCATAAGTATATCCAAAACAATTAGATCAGGTCTATGCTCAACCGATTTAGCTATTGCCTCAATACCGTTAGAAGCAAGAAACACCTTCTTGAAACCATAGCTTTGAAGTGTCTTGGAAAGCACACGTTGCATCCAAATATCATCATCAGCTATAACTACACTATATTCGTATCTTGCCATTTATTGGGAATAAACTTAATTCAAGAGTCAGTTGATTTAGAAGTAGATACACTTTCGTCAGGGGTATCTTTAGTCAAAAGAGGAGTGTTCGAGAGAGCTGTCTTAAAATCACCAATATCAGTAGCTGCAGCTTTTTTGTTGATCTCAACAATTTTATCATGAACTTCTTTGCGGTGTACGGCTATGTTTTTAGGTGCTTCAATACCCAGCCTGACAATACCTCTGTCAAAACTAAGCACAGTTACCTTCACCGAGTTTCCAACAGTGATGACCTCCCCAATCTTCCTTGATAAAACTAACATAAACCGTTGCTTCTAATTTAGAACCCCAAAAACAAATTTGTACAAATCTACTCAATTATACAAATGTAGTTAGTTATTTGTTCCTTTGATATGAAAATCTGTCCTATATTTATCCGATGGCAATATAACCTGCTTACCAGATTGCTTCTTTGTATCAAATATCAAAGGTGCTTTCATATTAGCAGTCATCCCTTTAGCCTGGGATAATGTCACGACAACAAAAGCCGCACATCCTTCCTCATCAGCATGGCGGCCAGGCTTATAGTTAAGATCCAGCAGCCATGGGCTCAGAAGAGGTAATCCAATATCAGGATTATCAACAGATATTAGCCATTTGAAAGGTACTGTTGAATCGTCTGAAACAAGCACGAACTCCTTCAGATCTTCAAATCCTAGTAATCCTTCTTCGAACTGAAACAAACTATTTGGCTCTAGTTTGAATTTTCCGAAATGTAGCGAGTTTATCTCGCGTTCTGTTAGTAAAGGGTTTTGTGTCATCGTGATCTTCCTGATTAGATATTCCTCTTTGATGCTGTAATAAAGGGATACATCTTGTATTTTAATCTTTTTTTATTTGGAACATATCGCAATATACCTAATTTGTACTATAGAGAGTCTCTATAAGAAATTGGGGTATCATTAGCAGCCTCTGATATAGTAATCTCAACTCTCCTATTAACCGACTTATTCTTTGATGAAGTATTAGCTACTAAGGGTCTCTGATCGCCAAAAGAAGTAATCTTCACATTCGTAGGCTGGAATCCTCTGGCAAAAAGATAAGCTGCTACATTAGCCGCCCTATACGAAGCCAGGTGCCAGTTACTAGGAAATTTATTTGTCTGGATAGGGTCATTATCAGTATGACCAGCAATCTCAACAGGGTTTTCCAGTGTATTAACTACCCCGGCAAGCGTATCCAATAAATGACTTTTTTCTTTAGTTATAGTAGCGTCACCTTTTTCAAAGAGCAATTTCTCATTTAACTCTAGCACTAAGCCTTCCTCGGTCATTCTAAGATCAAGCTGATCTTTATCAAAATATTCACTCAGAGTATTTCTCAGGTCTTGTTCAACATCTGCTAAGGAACGTTCCCTAGGTGGTAATAAAGGGTCCAGTAGATCATTACCTTTATTATCAAGGATGCCTTCACCACCTTCTAAGGGTGATCCTCCATTTGCATCGAAAACCTCATAAAAGGCCTCCTTATAACTAGCAAATACTTCCAGATCAGTAACCGATGAAGCATAAAGAACTACGAACAAACCCAAAAGAAGAGTCATGAGATCCGCATAAGTAATAAGATACCTATCCTTATCGGCTCCTCGTTGGGATTTATTTCTTTTCCTCATATTCTACTTACTAATGGAATATCGGTTTGTTTAGGCTCAGACTTTAGTTTAAGTAATTAAATACCATTTCATCATAAAATAAAAAAGCCCCTCCGAAAAATCGAGAGGGGCAATATAGAAATTGTAGCTCATATCTCTGATTAACGACTTCCTTCTTCAGCAGAGATAGGGGTCTTGAGCAACACCTGAACAGTTCTGTTATAGAAGCGCCCTTCTGGCAACTCATTAGTATAGAGAGGGTCGTCTTCTCCAACACCTTCAGTATTCAGACTAGCATATTTACCGCGTGTCTTTCTCTTAATACCTGTAAAAACAGTCTTAGCTCTATTTACAGATAATCGCTTATTTACTTCATACAAACCAACTACATCAGTATGGCCAATTACTTCTATCGTTGTATTAGGTTTTACACGCTCGTAAACATAATCTTTCATTATCCTATCATTTAGCTTACCAGCTTCATAGCTATTAAACTTAAATAGAATAAGCGAGTAATTTTCATAAATGGTATCCGAACCCTTGGTGAGAAGCTGCTCTTTTTGAGTTACTTGCTTAACAGGTACAATTACAGGATCTGAAGCACACTCAGCACCTCCCTTAGTTGTAATGATAAGCTGAGCTTCGAATGCATCTTCATTCTTAGGATAATCGCCATTCTCATTTGTCCAATTCCAGCCGGAGGTCATAATACTATTATCGGAAATATTGATAGTCTTCCACTCTTTGTCACCCTTCAATATTTCTATCCTACGGGAATCAATAATAGCATCCTCTATCCCATTCTGTAAATTCCAGTTCATAGTCTCAGGTTGAGGGAAGGTACGAGGGTCATTTTCGAACACAGGCTTCATTATATCCCAAGAGGCAGACCAAATTTCCACCCTTCTGTTCTCCTGAATACCTAGCGAATCCTTTGGATTAGATTTCGTTTTCGGGAAATTAACTACCTCAGTTTTGATCCTGGAATCACTTATATTCCACACGTCATTAAGATATTTTTTAACGTTTAACATTCGCTGCTTAGACAGTTCTTTATTCCCTTTCTCAGCTTCAGTTACGTTATCATTAGTACCAGTTATAGTAATCTTGGTATCAGGGTGTTGATTTAGTCTGAAGCCCAAAATATTCAGTACATGATAATATTTATCCAGGGTTCCACCTTTTACAGTAGTATCAGAGAAATATTGCTTATACTCATCATTTGCATCTTCAAACATGATATATCTATCAGGAATATCTGAAGAACCTTCGTCAAAGAAAACATAAGTAAGCAGAGGGAATAGATTCCAAACCTGCTTTTCTACCATTACCAAGCCTCTCCAATCATTCAGCTCTGGTTTTTTCGCCTTTGTTTCGCTAATATAATCGGCTTCATCGATCGATGGTGTAAGAACAGGTCGCTGGCCTAAAGTAATCTCAACAAAATATTCCTCAGCAAGTTCTTGAGAAGCATTTTTATCTTTAGTCTTCTCGGGTTTCATTACTCTTTGAATTGTAGATCGCTTACCATATTTCTCATTCTCAGCTTCTATCTTGTAATCGATATACTCATTCTTAAGGGTTGGATCGCCATATTCATCGTTGGTAACAATAAATTCAAAATTAGATTTATCAGAAGTCAAAGTAAAGGTCTTTACATCTCCGGTAATCGGATTAGTAATCGTAACTAGTGAAGGAATAAACTCTCCCGAACATTCGTCCTTGACAGTACCTGCTACCTGTACTGCCTGGAAATAAGAAGGCACATAAGCCATGAATACATCCAGGCTACCTTGATATCCCGTAATATCTTCTCTTGTTGAAGAGAAGTAAATAATATCACCAGATGCCGGAAGAGAAATAAATTTCTCGTCAAGCTCGGTGTTAATAGGCTCACCTAAGTTTTCAGGAGTAGACCAAGAACTGATACCATCGAATCTAGTGATAAAGAAGTCTTGACCACCAACTCTTGGCTCATGGCCATTAGAAGAGAAAAAGAGAGTAGAATTATCAGCAGCAATAAATGGTGATTCCTCAGTTCCCGGAGTATTTATTGCTTCAAGATTCTTAGCCTTACCCCATTCTTCCAGATCCCAATCATACTCAGCATACCAAATATCATAGTTTTCCCTATCCAGTTCACCATCAGAGTTAGGACCTTCTCTTGTAGATACAAAGTACAAAGTCGAACCATCAGCAGAGATTGATGGCTGAGTCTCATAACTAGCAGAATTAATATTAGGACCAAGATTAACAGGCTGCTTCCATACTGTACCTTCTATTTGGGTAGTATATATATCACAAGAACCCAAACCATCAGCACGGTTACAAGCGGTAAAGTAGATTGTCTGTCTATCAGAACCTATAGATGCAGTACCCTCATTTCCTGCAGTATTAACTCCCTTCTCACCATAACGATTAGAGGGGTCAAGATTTTTTATCTCATAGAAAACACTATCATACCGATCTTCTTTCTTTGCATACCAGAAATCATGTGTTAATACACCCTCATCTTCATTATATATTGAACCTTCTCTATTAGATACATAAAACAGAGTCTTACCATCTGCAGAGATAGTTGGCGCATAATCATATTCTTCATGATTGATGGCAGGTCCAAGGTTAATTATCCTGATATTCTCACTCTCAAGAATATTGTCATCATCGCCATCTTGAGCCATTGTTGTGACTATGGTTGCTGCATATAGATTGGCTGAAGCAAAATTCTCTTCACACAACGATTGTGAAAAAAGTCCTTGAGAAGCATACAGCAGTATACATAACGCTGTAAAAAATTTTATCATAATAAGACTCCGTAAGTATAATTTTGTATTATCTGTCGTTGTTGATCCTACCGATTAAATATGGCACTTTACCTAACCATATAATATAAATGATGTATAAGTCTCTATAACAGTCATTTAGAATCCAAGTTGTTGAATAAACTAATCGCAAAAACAGCTTATGCTCAGCAATTCAGCAACAAAATACTGTCAAGTATGTTACACACAGATAATTAAGTTACATAAAATATTTGACTAACAATAAAAAATTGCCTGCTAATGCATAGAAATAGCATCAGTTGGTATCATAACTACGAAATTTTACTTGAATTGTGGGAAAGTATAATATATCAATCATTGTTCTCGATATATCATGTACTCCAATCCTAAAGTAAATCGTGGAGCAGTGACCGTAAAATCACTATTATAAAAGCCATAACTAGTGATTTGTTGCCTCCATTCGATTCCCCCTGTCAGAAAAAGATTATACCTAAGCCAAATATGCGTATTCGCAGCGATAAATAGCGAGAATTGGTTCGTTGAAGCATCTGGTGGTACATCACCACTATCGAGATTCTCATTAGGTCTCAATTCATCGATCACGAAGAGTTGACCACCAATTGTATGTATCCTATTGATAACATTCTCTGTATGCGTAAGCTGCGGCGAACCAAAGCTGGCCATAGCGCCCAGTCTGAAAGAAAGCAGTTCGAAAGGACGTAGTCTAACATATGGCACTGCTGTTATATACTGAAGATCCAGCTTAGCGTCTTGTTGTAATTCCAAAGGCAATCTTACACTTTGGCCGTTGCTACCTGCCTCAAATTCCCGATATGAGGTTTCTCTATATTTTGCTTCAAAAGAATAATCTTCATAATTAACAGCAGCACCAAAGGACAGATACTCTTCAATATAGTGATCATAAGTAAGCCCTATGACATAACCAGTACCACGACCATTATCAAATAAACAACTTTGGCACCATACCCCCATATCTCCATTCTGGATATTCGGTCCTCCCCCAACTACCAAACCCAAGAAGCCTCTATATTTATAGCTCAGACCAGGGTCAAGCGGATTATCTTTAAGTTCATCGTCCGCAGCTAGTATTATAGGAGAAACAATAGATAGAAAACAAATGAATATGGTTCTTAGCATTGCAATATTTGTGATAATGTCAATAATCAAGGGATACTAAAATGGCAATACTTATCTTTGAAATGCCAAGTACATCCCTTGCTGGGAATATTATTCTCGTCTAAAGATAAGCAAGGTTTATTCAAATAACACATCAAAGATGACAAACGATACCTCAAAACCAAATATTTCTTCAAACAAAGAGCATTCACTTGAAGATCTTAGGCCAAGTGTGAGATTTCAAGCTGTAAAGATTCTTAACCGTTACGAAAGATCGTCAGCATATATTGATAAGCTTTTAGCTAATACGTTTAGACAATATGAATATTCTAAACAAGACCGTAGTCTTCTTACTGAGATTGTGTATGGTTGCGTTCGGTGGAGGGCAAAACTTGACTGGGTATTGACTGGTTTTTTTCACGGTGATTTCAACAAATGTATCAACCCAGTAAAGAATACAATGAGAGTAGGTCTCTATCAGATTTTGTTTCTTGATAGAATACCGGATCATGCAGCTATCAATGAATCCGTTGAAATTACGAAAAGACTACAAAGCCAGAAAACAGCTGGCCTGGTCAACGGAGTTTTGAGAAACATTGCTAGAAATGTAAAAAATATCAGATATCCCAACCCTCAGCAGGATAATGCTTTTTACAAATCAGTCATTAATTCATATCAGAAATGGCTAGTTGAAAACTGGACAGAGCAATTCGGAGAATCTGCCGCGGACAAACTCATGCAGGCACTCAATGAAAGACCTGGCATTGCAATCAGGATAAACAGACATAAGTTTTCTGATACAACTTTGAAGGATGATCTAAAGAATAGAATGGAGAATCTAGGCATTGAATTAGAAGAAATTAATGGTATTGGGGGCTCATACTACCTTAAAGGTTTGGGTGATGATATCTCAAGAAATGATTTCTATATTGAAGGTGCGATAACAATTCAAGACCCTAGTTCTGTACTTGTTTGTGAGCTTGCCAAACCAAACGCCAGTGACTTTGTAGTTGATATGTGTGCTGCTCCGGGTGGGAAAACTAGCCTAATGGCTGAGATGATGGGTAATAAGGGAAAAATAATAGCTTTTGACAAGTTTGAAGCCAAACTGGAGATGATTCATCAGAATGCTTCCAGGTTAGGATTAGATATTATCAAGACTGTGCAAGCTGATGCAACAAGTCTAAAGGTAAAGGGAACACCTAACTTAATATTAGCGGATGTACCATGTAGTGGTACTGGCACAATCCAAAAACATCCGGAAATAAAGTGGTCAATAGAAAAAGATACTATTAAGAAGCTTGTCAGCCTTCAGAGATCTATTTTGAGCAATTCCGCTGCTAACTTAAAGCCGGGAGGAATTCTTGTATATTCGACCTGCTCAATACAGAAGAGAGAAAACCGAGAAAATATTGAATGGTTTTTGCAGCAGAATAAAGACTTTGAATTAGATAGAGCAGAAAATTATATTGATAAAAAATTTACAAGGGATGGTTATCTAGAGGTCTTTCCCCACCAGCATGGAATTATGGGTGCTTTTGCCGCAAGACTTATTAAAAAATAAAAAAAACACCGCCTGAAGGGCGGTGTTTTTTTAGAATCTAATATTCTATTTCATACTTCACTGACCTGCATAAGGTACACCAGCTACTTTTTGATAAGAAATATACATCCTAAGATGCTCATCCCCTCCATCAGTGTGTAGCCAGTCATCATCTGTTTGATCTTTAGGAATAAATACTCGCGCATAATTGTCTCCAGCCGGACCAGGTATCTTCACAACCATCATTACACCAAGCTTATCACCTGCATCAATCAGATTCAAATTAAATGCTGCTTCTTCATAAGAATATTGATCAAGTGCTTCGTTAGGAGAAGCGTCAAATGTTGATAGTGAATCAGCAGGTGTTACTGTAACACCACCATCAACTGTTCTGATCTGAGCTGGGTAAGTAGGAGTGATATTATATTCTAGCTGACTAGAAGAACCAAAATATATTTCACCATCTGTTTTAGTATCGATACCAAGATTCCATCTTGCGCCATCAGCAACTGTCAATACTGAAGGACCGCTTACAACTTCATCCCAAACCTGCAATCCACTGCCCTCAGTAGCATTATCGCTCTTGAATAGAAGGATAGGAGTTCCACCAGATTCAGGCATTCTATCAGCCGTAGCCCAAGTTCTCATTACCGAGTTAGTCTGGGTACCATTATACATACCATATACTGTAAACTCATAAGCTTCAGAAGCATTAAGGCCATCAATAATAACTTGGTTATCATCTGTTACATCGACCATCATAGTCTGACCATCATGCTCATAGCTCACAACATATTTTTCAAATAGGTCCCAATCTTCGATACCAACCATTGGCCAGCCAATCAGAAGTGATTCGCTACTAATCGAAACTGTAGCCAGAGAGCTAATCATTGGTTCATCAGCACTTACATATATTTCAAAGTCCTCAGTATCCTCATTGTCATTTCGAACTATTGAAATCTCATACAGACCATCAGCTAAGTCTGTAGGGAGTGTAAATACAATTCTTGTATCAGTCCATGTCGAAACAGTAAGTGCCTGATTGCCTTCCAGATCACCACCACTTATAGTAGCCGCACCTTCATTAATACCGAAATAAGAGCCATCAAGACCAACTTCATCAGCACTCATGGCCCAGGCATTTGTGCCATCGCCAAAAGTAATTGTAGTGATAGCGATTTCATCATCAGTGACAATAGGATTATCATCTTCGTCACAAGCAGTAAAAAACACTGATGCGAAAACTGCCATCAGTAACAGATATGCATACTTCCTTAGCATATATTTATATCCTCCAATTGGGAATGAATAATAGATAGTTGTTTTTATCTTCTATTTGGTCTACAAATAAAGTGTTTTCGGCAAATGGATAATTAATACTATTTACCTTGAACCGGCACTCGGGGGAATCCGTCAATATCTGAGTGAGAGGAGGAGTTCCTTGGAAAGCTGTTCGGTAAGCGTTTTTCTATCAAAACTTTTTTTGTAATCGTCACTTACGTTTGGCAATATACCCTTTTGCCATTTATTGTAAAACTCTTGTACTGCTTTTTTTATTTGAATAATATCATCCGGATCAGTAGTAATCGCAGCACCAGAGTTATCTGCCAACTGTCTTATACCGCCTTCTACGGCTGAAACCAAAAGAGGTTTACCCGAGCCGATGTATTCATAAAGCCGACTTGGAGTAACTATATTATTAGGGATCATCATCCAAAGTACATCTGATTTCATAAGAAATGTTACGGCTTCAGAGTGAGAAACATAACCTGTTACGGTAGTAATATCAGAAAGACCAAGCTTTTTGATAAGTTTCAGATCTTGTTTCTTCATTATACCTACAAAAATGAGTCTGATTACAGACTTGATATCAGGATCTTCCTCCATTAGCTGTGCTATAGCTTTTAAGAAATGTTTTGGAGTAAGGTCATCTGGAAAGAGACCTGAATGTGTCAAAGTAAAAAGCTTAGGGTCAGGTGACTCTGATATATCATCAAAGTCTTCAGAATCAAAACCATGGGGTAATATTGATATATCTTCATGACTAACAACATTATATCTTCTGAGCAAGCTCTCTTTCATTTCCCTATTAATAACAGTAATCCGCTCAGCTCTTTGCAAGCAGAGCTTTTCGAGCTTCTGAGCATACCTTTTATGAAAGATCGTTATATAATAATAGTAAGCATTATCAACCCAGAGATCACGATAATCTAATATATAGGATACATTATACTTTAATGACAGCTCTCGAGCTACCAGAAATGAAGTAAAGGGCGGACCGCTTGCAAAAACTACATCTATTTTGTGTTCCTGAAAGATCTGATCAGCCGTATCAAGGGCTTTTTGTTTCCAAAACTTACGACTATCAGGTTGCATAACTGCTAAAGAGACAATTCTTTTAAGTTTTTGCCACCAAGCCGAAGGATATTTTACTGGTGTATCTACCGGAATTGGCTTATCATTATCAGAGCCCTTGACAGAGAAAAGCTTTGTTGGTTTTGTTTGATAAACTATAGCTTCCTCAGGAATGTCCTGATCAAGGGTATAATCATAAGCATAGAATTTGGAATCAGAAGTTGTGAGTACAATTGGACGCCAGCCATTCTGAGGTAGATATTTCACAAACTTCAGTGTTCTTTGCACCCCACTCAAACCCATTGGCGGGAAATAATAAGCTATAACAAGTACGTTTCTCATTGATATAAAATACCTTGACCCAAGGCATATTCATAATTATGCCAACAATTAGACAGGACCAAAGGCGGTAAGAATTACGCGACACTGACCTGATAAACTTATCCGGAATCAACTAATAATGTCACAGCAATTTAACCAAGCAAAAGTATTCTACCTAAGCTGAGATTCTAATTAGAATAGAAAATTACAGTACCTGATCAGTCTACGATCAAAATCTCGGATTCTTTATCTGTTTCCGATACAACACTAACTACGTAAACTCCATTCGCCAAGTCAGGTAGTGGAAGGAGATGCTTGCCTTTTGAGTAAAATCTGTTTTCAGCAACTACTTCTACAAGTCTTCCCGAGGTATCATATATAGCAACATCTACATCGTTGCTCCTGGGCATCTCTAAAAGTACATGAGAGCCAGTTTGATAAGGATTAGGATAAATCTCAATATTAATATTGGATGAAATATCATCCTGACCATAAAGCAGTCCGGAATTAATTCTAGAGTAATCATCTATCTGCTCTTTAATTTGAGCTCGAGATTCAGTACTAGCCAATAGAGCTATTGCAAAAACTAAGCGCACTGAATCACCAGGGGCTAAAAAAAGTGGTCCTGCTGAATAAATAGCAGAAACATCTGTCTTGTTTGAACCAAGCCTCGAAAGACCACTTGATATCATTTCATATTTTTCCCGACGCAGGAAACCGTCATAAATTCCCGGATTATATTCTCCTCCACCATTATTATCTATTGTAAAACAACCCGGTTTCTGACCCGACATCAACCAAACTATAGCCTGATCAGAGTCATGACGAGCAATATCTTCTCCTTCATCTAAGGCCGAAGCATCAGCTACTATGAGGGAATTATCAGTAAGATCGAAGTAGGCTATATCTTCTTGAGATGTAGCACTAATATCCCAATCATAATAGGCTCCGAAATACAAAGGATCTAATACCCTGGAGGCCAAATCTGTAGCAACATATTCCTTAGGATTAAATATATCATAGATAGCAAAAACAAATGGTGATTCACCCGGTGGTATTATATTCGTTTGCACGATTTCTATACCTATTGCAAAGGAATCGGCGGGCATTGACGGGCTACCAGTCATCGAAGGTAAATAACGGTCTCTAAATACAGATTTGGCTATAATAGTACCATCCGTCAGTGTATCAGACGATATAAGCGATTCGATACTAAAATCTTTATCCTTGGCTGAGGCAAAATCCCCTCTTAAATTATTGACAAGCTTTTCATCAGAAAGGGCCAGAATGATACCAGATTCGAATAGATAATTTTTATCTTCCCGCACAAGACCGATACCCTGGGTATTTAGCGGGTAATTATTAAACCCAATATTACCCTGCGAATTTGAAGACATAGATATAATATCATTACCATATGTTTCATAGGTGGGGTTGACTGTTATTTCTATTGATTCATAAGCTATCTTCTTACCACCTGAATACGCGGCCACAACAAGGTCACTTACATAATCATAGCTATCTTCCTCGATAGTCACCCAGAGTCCATCATTATTTTGGATACCAACACGCGAACCAATATCACCCTGATAAAACGGAGGCGAAGAAGCAATCCCCCACTCACCATATACAGCAAAATCTATATCAGGTATAGGATCAAAATGGCTGTAAGCTTTAAATGAAAGATTTACTGTATCACCATATCTCAATGGGTGGGTATCTTCTCTGGCAATCTTAATATCATCAATTGTTAAGAGCTGAGTATTTTCTTTATTTACTGAAGCCAAAGCATTGGTAACTCCCATACCAAGCTTATCAGTATAAGGTTTCCAAAGACTGTCAGTATGCTCTAACGCATTACCAACCAGGAGTTCGCGAGTAAGAATATTATCCATATCAGGATTAGTAAGCATAACCAGAGCCGCAATGCCAGAAACAATTGGAGTAGACATTGATGTACCAGACATCCTTTTATACTCATCTCCCGGAATTGTTGAATAAACTGATACCCCTGGCGCTGCTATATCAATTGTATGATTATAATTTGAGAAACCTGGTTTTCTACCTTTTATATCTACTGCCCCTACTGATAGAACCTCAGGATATGAAGCAGGATAGAAACGCTGATCTCTATTATTGTTACCAGCCGCTGCTACAATTAAACTACCAGCAGCAGTAGCTACTATTACCGCATCGCGGCCTGTCTGTGTTGAAGTAGTACTACCCCATGAACAATTAATGATATCAGCACCAGTAGCTGCAGCATAAAGTAGAGCTTCATATACATTGGCGATTGCTCTATTACCAGGGTCATCCACACCTATCTTGACTGGAAGAATATTTGTATGATATGCCAGACCTGCTATACCTATATGATTATCTTGAATTGCACCTGATACGCCAGCTACATGCATACCGTGTTCATGTCCACCGCTCGGATCACTATCCCCTCCTTCTGCACTATTTGCCGGATTAAAATCCCAACCTCTCCAATCATCAATATATCCATTACCATCATCATCCAAGCCATTCATACTTCTGGGCATTCCATTAATATCATAACCATTCTCACCAGGGTTCCCAAAGATATTCGCCCCAAAGTCTTCATGAGCCAAATCAAATCCTGTATCAATAACAGCAAGCAAAATTTTCTTCAACGAATCAGGCTCTATATTAAGCATATATTCCTTCACAACAGACCATGCTTCTTTTGCCATCACTGGATCAAGATAAGTCTGTTCATCCAAAAATTCATCATTAGGTTCATATATACCAGTCAGAAGGATATGCTCAGGCTCAACCTCGGAATAGAGAACATAATCTAAACGAGACAGCTTAGTAGATAATACCTGTGGACTAAAAGGATAATCGGTACTGACTGACACAGATATACGAACCGTATTAGCAAGATTCTGTAAAGCTTCCTGGGCTTTTAGGAAAAGATCATCCGAATAATTACTATTATTACTTGCAAACTTGCTATTAGTCCCTTTCAGTTTTTCTGAGCGCAACTCTTCTGATATTCTGCGACTAAGCACTTCTTCAAAAGTCAAGGGTAAAAATGTTGAGATGGTAAAGTCAATTCCTTTTTGCTGATAAAACGAATTAAGATCCTCTTCTAAGTTTAATGTATCAGCTCTATCAGCCAATCTAATATGGATAGTTGATAGTTTCTGAGCATGTATGGGTACAATCGAAGACAGCACCAGGAGAAAGAATAGAAGTGATGTATAGTAATATCTCATCAATCGCACTATGCGTTAACTTTGACAATTGATTTTCGAATTCAGTAAGGATATAACCTAATACATCTGATATACGTAAAATGTTAGTACCCTGAAAAAGATTATCGGCTTAAATTACAAAAAAAGTAAGTAGGATTAGTTCTAACCCTATTTAGGCTTTATCAACGACTATCGTAAATAAATATGTTCAGGTTTGCTTCGCCAGAATATCTATATTTTTTATCAGCAATTCCTTTCTTCATATTGCTGTATGTTATTTATCGTCTATCGACTAAAAAAAGACTAGGGAAACTGGTAGACAAAGAATTACAGCCTTTAGTTATCCCAAAATATTCTTCTAAGAAACAAATAACTGGAATGTTTTTCTCGATGCTGGGTCTGACATTGATTACTATTGCTTTAGCCAGACCACAATTTGGCACCAAGTTAGAAGAAATTAAAGCGGAAGGATCAGATATTATTGTAGCAATCGATGTCTCAAATTCAATGTTAGCCGAAGATTTGCCCCCAAACAGATTAGAACGAGCCCAAAATAGTGTTGAGAAGCTGATAGCTGAATTAAGAGGTGATCGTATAGGGTTGGTTGTTTTTGCTGGTAAGTCCTTTCTTCAGCTACCACTAACAACTGATTATTCAGCAGCAAGATTAATGCTTTCAACCCTTTCACCTGAGCTAGTAAGCACTCAGGGAACAGCTATAGGAGCAGCAATTGAGACAGCTGTAGAAGCTTTTTCCGAAGAAGAAGCAGCGGGTAGAACAATTGTTGTTATCACTGATGGTGAAAACCATGAAGACAATGCAATAGCTGCTGCTGAAGAAGCAGCTGAAAAAGGTATTACTATCCATACAATAGGGATGGGAAGACCTGAGGGTGCTCCTATACCTATCCCAGGAAAAGATAATTCTTATATCAAAGATGATGAAGGTAATACTGTAGTCACAAAATTAGATGAAAATGCACTCAAACAAATTGCTTCCGTAGCTGACGGCAGTTTCGTTAGAGTTAGCGGAGGTACACCAGACTTAGCAACAATTATTGCTGATGTAGATGAGAAAGATAAAGTCGAATTTGGGAAAAAACAGTTCACTGAATTCGAGGATCAATATCAAATCCCTCTCCTGCTTGGCTTCTTATTTTTGTTATTCGAACCAATTACTAGCAATATCAGGGGTAACTTCTCAAATCTCATCTCTGACATAACTGAAAAGGGAGTGTAATATGAAAATATACAGCACAATAAAACCTTTTGCCTATACCTGTCTGCTCTTGATTATTGGTCTGGTAATGACGGAAACAAATATTGCCCAATCCCTTCATAACGATAGTATTGCTACTGGCAATCTACCAAATAACCCTGGCTTGAGTCTTTCCAATGGCAATGAGTATTATCAAAATAATCTTTATGAAAAGGCAGAATCATATTACAGGAACGCAAAAGAATTAGCTTCATTACAAGAACCTGAGCTTAGACCTAAAGCAACCTATAATCTGGGGAACTCACTATATCGAATGGGTAAATATGAAGACGCCGCTACCCAGTATTCAGATATGGGTAAATTGGGATTTGCCGCTTACCACAATATGGGTAATTCTTATTTGCAGGCACAGAAGTATAAAGAAGCAATAGAATCATACAAAAATGCCCTTAAGATAGAGCCTACAGATCAGGATACAAAGTATAATTTATCTTATGCGCTTGAGAAACTCAAGCAAGAACAAAACCAAGACAATAACAGTCAAAATCAGGATAATCAGGATAATCAGGATAAGGAAAACAATAAGGAACAAGACAAAAATAATAGTAAGGAAAATCAGGAAGGTGATAAAGATCAGAAGCAGGATAGTAGTGATAAAGGTCAGGGAGATAAACAAGACAATCAGAATAAACAGGAAAAAGGACAACAGGATCAGAGTGATAATAAAGAACAGAATGGAAAATCTGATAAGCAAAGTAACGATAAAGAGGAAACGAACCCTCAGCAGCAGAATCCGCTAGAGTCCAAAGCCAAAGAAAATAATATCACCAAAGAAGAGGCAATGAGAATTTTGCAGGCACTTAAAAATGAAGAAAAAGATGTTCAGAAAAAGGTGCGTAAAATGAAGGGTAAACCCAGTAAGGTAAAGAAAAATTGGTAAGTTTGGCAAAGTTTTTTTTGACTGCAAATGGTAAATGTTTCCAACAAATCAGAAGTTTTGCAAAATAACCCGCGAAATAAATCAGATCGAGCTGTTTACAAACGGATAACTAACACTGGATGGATATCTTTATTAATCCTAATGTTATCTTGTTTAACTGGAGTTGCGCATAGTCAGACTCCGCAGTTTCGTACACAGGTAAACCCTAATCCTGTAACAGAAGGTGAAAGATTCCAGATTACCTATTCTCTGAATACTGATAGCCGGAATTTTGTACCACCGTCTTTCACAGGTATTAAGATTCTTTCGGGTCCTAATAACTCTAGTAGCACCAGAATTATAAATGGGCAGGTAAGCCGAGAAGTGTCATACAGTTATATTGCTGTAGCAAACAAAGTAGGTACCTTAACGATACCTGGTGCAACAGTTGTTGTTGGTAACAAAAGAATACAAAGCAATTCCGTTACTTTACAAGTATTAGAACCATCAGTAGCTGAAAAACAGAGACGATTAGCTGAATCTAAGAGACAAGAACAGATCACTCAGCAGGCACGGCAGATCATCCGCGAAAATCTTTATGTAACCACTGACGTTACTAAGAAAAAAGTGTTTAAAGGTGAGCAACTTGTAGCTACTTATAAATTACATGTAAACTCTGATCTTAATGTTATTGCCCTAGACCCTACGAGTAACCCTTCATTTACTGGTTTCTGGACCCAAGACTTTGACCAGGATATGTCACAATGGAAAAATGAGAGAATAAATGGAGGGATATTCAAGACCCTAATTATCAAGAAAGTTGTTCTGATACCTACTAGATCTGGCAGTTTGTATATTGATCCAATGGAATTTAAGTCTACTGTCAGACTCAGGACCGGAGGTAGAAGATCAATATTTGATGATTTTTTTTCAAGGGGTTCCTATAGAGATTTTGAGCATATTATACGTTCACCCAAGATTGAGATATCATCTCTTGAACTACCCGATGGAGCTCCGGAATCTTTCAATGGTGCAGTTGGTGAGTTCTCTATGGAAGCTTTTTTTGATAAAACCGAGGTACCCTCAAATGAACCGCTTGCTTTAAAGATTAATATTTCAGGTAATGGCAACTTAAAACTACTAGAGCCACCTTCTATTGATTTTCCGCCGGATTTTGAAGTCTTTGACCCTAAGATAGCTGATAATGTAACGGTTACACCATCGGGATCAAAAGGTAACTTGCAATTCGAATATCTTTCGATACCTCGTAACCCAGGCAAATATGATATTCCCCCAATTGAATTCACATATTTTGATCTTTCTGAAGGTCAGTATAGGACTTTGACTAGTGAACAATTTAGCCTGAATATTTCTAAGGGAGAGACAGGAGAAAGTAACGTGTTCTCTTCTAGCCGTAAAGAAGATATCGAGCTACTGTCTTCTGATATAAACTACATCCGAACTTCATTAGGCAGTTTTAATAATAAGTCTTCATTTTTCGGATCATTCTTCTTCATACTCATGTCTTTGATACCTTTCATAGGACTAATAGTTTTATTTGCTTTTAAGAGAAAGAAAAATGATGAAAATAGTGATCATTTTGAAGCTAGAAGAAGAACAGCCAGTCGAATAGCAAAAAAGCGCCTGGCAAAAGCTTCAGGGTATCTGAAAAGTGACAATTTTGACGATTTTTATGTAGAGATAAACAAAGCAGTATGGGGTTATCTATCTGAAAAACTAGTCATTCCTATCGCTGACCTGACATTTTCTTTAGCAGAAAAGAAGCTTCTGGAGCGTTCTGTTTCACCACAGCTTATTGCTGATGTCAAGAATGTAATTGATACCAGCGAGATGGCCCGCTACGCACCTACCTCGATTCCTGAAGGCATGGATGGTACATACTCCAAAGCTAAATCCGCAATAACAGATCTTGAAGAGGCATTGAAGTAATGAGATATTTTTTTTCTTTCTCTCTGCGAACAATAATTTGCGCTAGCATGCTATTTGTTTTTCTTTTCTTACAGGTTGATGTTATAGCTCAATCTGAAGATCCTGAAAGCATGTTTAATGAAGCAAATCTAGCTTATAAGGAAGGTCGTTTTGGTGATGCAGTTATCAAGTATGAAGATATGATTGATAATGGTTATATCTCAGCCGATATCTATTATAATCTTGGTAATGCTTATTATAGATTGGACAATCTTGGTTATGCAATACTTAATTTTGAACGCTCAGTTAAACTTAATCCTAGCAGAGAGGATGCTAAACATAACCTAGCCTTAGCTAAAGCAAAAACAATAGATAATATAGAACCCGTACCTGGTTTCTTTCTGAGTGAGATAATATCTATGTTTATTGGCTCTCAAGATTCAGAATTCTGGTCTTGGTCTACTATCACTCTACTATGGCTAACATTCTGTCTATTAGCCTTATTCATTCTGGGTAGATCACCATCAATAAGAAGATTGGGGCTTTTATCTGGAATGATTTTTTTAGTCATGAGTGTTTTTTCACTATTAGCAGCTTGGAACACTGATTATAGTGAGAATCTGAGGACTGATGCTATAGTGATGTCTTCTACAGCATATGTAAGATCGGAACCTAACGATGCTTCACCTGAGCTTTTTGTTCTTCATGAAGGTACAAAAGCTGAAATAATTAATCTGGAAGGGAATTATTTTTTCATTACCCTTGCGGATGGTAATAAAGGGTGGATAGAGCAAACCGATATTGAAAGGATATAAACAAATAAGCCCTACTTATTCTTCAATAAATAGGGCTTCCCAATATCATTATATTGCAATTAGTTGTTCGTAACTCCCTTGCGTATCAAATTTAAAGCTGAACCTGCCTTAAACCACTCAATCTGCTGCGCATTGTAGGTATGATTGGTCTTGATTTCATCGATACTGCCATCTTCATGTTTAATACTAAGCGTCAATTGGCGGCCTGGAGCAAACTGGTCAAGGTCAATAAAACTAAAAGTGTCTTTTTCCTGTATCTTATCATAATCTGAAGGATCGGAAAAAGTAATACCAAGCATTCCCTGCTTTTTCAGATTAGTCTCATGAATACGAGCAAATGAACGAACCAAAACAACGCGAACACCTATATTCCGGGGCTGCATCGCTGCATGCTCTCGGCTGGAACCCTCTCCATAATTTTCATCTCCAACTACAATAGTTGGTACCTCAGCTTTCTTATAGGCCCTTGCTACTTCAGGAACCGACCCATACTCTCCAGTATTTTGATTCAATACTTGATTAGCTCGATCGTTGAAAAAATTGATTGCACCAGTTAGAGTATTATCAGAAATATTATCAAGATGACCACGATATTTCAGCCATGGTCCAGCCATTGATATATGGTCTGTAGTACACTTGCCCTTAGCCTTTATTAAAAGCTTCATACCTTCAATATTCTTCCCATCCCATGGTTGGAATGGTTTTAGAAGCTGTAGTCGCTTAGAATCTTCTGACACGCTAACAGTCACACTGCTACCATCATCGGCTGGGGCTTGATAACCTGGGTCCTCAACATCAAATCCACGCGGCGGCATTTCTTCTCCAGATGGTGGTTGAAGCTTCAATTCTTTGCCATCGGCAGTTTTAATGGTATCCTTTTCCGGATCAAAATCCAAAGTACCTGCTATTGCAAATGCGGTAACAATTTCCGGAGAAGCTACAAACGAATGTGTATGTGGGTTACCGTCGTTCCTTTTAGCAAAATTCCTATTAAAAGAGGTCATGATAGAATTGGCACGATTCGGGTCATTCGTATGTCTTGCCCACTGCCCTATACAAGGACCACATGCATTAGCTAGAACTACACCTCCCATTTGCTCAAAGATATCAATGTATCCATCTCTTTCTATGGTATAACGAACAAGCTCAGAACCAGGGGTAACTGTGTATTCAGATACTGCCGGGATACCAGCATCCAAAGCTTGTTTAGCTACTGAAGCTGCTCTGGTAATATCTTCATACGAAGAGTTAGTACAAGAACCTATCAGACCTACTTCGAGAGCCATAGGCCAACCCTCTCTTTTCGCAGTCTCTCCAAATTCGGAAAGAGGGGTAGCCAGATCAGGGGTAAAAGGACCATTAATATGTGGTTCTAATGTAGAAAGATCTATCTCAATAACCTGATTAAAGTATTTCTCGGGATTATCATATACCTCGCTATCGCCAGTCAGGTGGCTCGCAACTAAATCTGCAGCATCCGCAACTTCCGCACGCTCTGTCATTTTCAAATATCTTCTCATTGAGTCATCATATCCGAAAATAGAAGTTGTAGCACCTATTTCAGCACCCATATTGCAAATTGTGCCTTTACCAGTACAAGATATACTCTCAGCGCCTTCTCCGAAATACTCGACAATAGCACCAGTACCACCTTTTACAGTCAGAATTCCGGCAACTTTTAGTATAACGTCTTTCGGCGATGCCCAACCACTCAGTTTTCCTGTAAGCTTAACACCAATTAATTTCGGGAACTTCAGTTCCCAAGCCATTCCAGCCATAACATCTACAGCATCAGCCCCACCAACCCCAATCGCAACCATACCAAGACCACCAGCGTTTGGTGTATGTGAGTCTGTACCGATCATCATACCACCAGGAAAAGCATAGTTTTCTAAAACAACTTGATGGATAATACCAGCACCGGGTTTCCAAAAACCTATACCATATTTATTTGATACACTGGATAAGAAATCATATACCTCTTTATTAGTAGTATTTGCCTGAGCCAAGTCTTTATCAGCACCTTCTTTTGCTTGGATCAAATGATCACAATGAACTGTAGATGGTACAGCTACATTATTACGACCAGACATCATGAACTGCAATAAAGCCATTTGAGCCGTAGCGTCTTGCATAGCAACACGATTAGGAGCAAAATCAACATAATCCTTTCCTCTTTCAAAACGACGGATTCCATTATCATCAAATAAGTGGGTATAGAGTATTTTTTCAGTTAGTGTAAGGGGTTTGCCTACAGCCTGTCTTGCCTTATCAAGTTTCGCAGGAAGTTCCCTGTAAACTTTTCGTATCATTTCAATATCAAACGCCATTTAACTTGGCTCCATTGTTCAGTTTAACAACACCATGTTGATACAAAATTACAAAACGTTTGCTTATAAGATCGCTTGTAAAATGCTTGCTGAAAGCATAGCTAGTAATACAATTAAATGCAATTGATGGGCGATATTGATATCCGTAATGACACCCATTTCCGGCTGGAACTATAGCCCAGATTATTCCAATATTAAACTGTTTAAAAGTATGGTGTACTAACTAGTGCCCTAGCTTCAGCTATTTATAATTGTGAACGGATAAATCTAGATAGCTTCAATTATCAGGTACCAGAAGTCCAAAGTACCAAGACAAGATAGTTAGGTAAAAATAAAAAACAAACAAATTATAAGGAACCGAATCAGACCCCTTATTCTGAGGGTCTTTTTTATTAATTTAGAGTCTCAGTTTACTTGTCAAATACATTCTGGATTTTAAATGGTTAAGCTTATTGAGGGATTTGAAAAAACGAATATCATAGGTCTTGAGATTGAAGGTTCTGTATCTGCAGCAGATATCAATATGGTAGAAGAAGCAATGGAAGCTAAGTTACAGGTATTTCCCAAAATACGTATCTACACTGAAATGATAGACCATAAAGGATGGACATTTGCAGGACTAATCAAAGACTTTTTTAATAAGTTCAAATTTGCTGCTGAGATTGAGCGCTCGGCTGTGATTGCTGACCAATCTTGGGATGACGCAATGCAACTGGCAGATCAGCTTACTGCTGGTGAAATGAGACGGTTCAGTCCAAGACAAGAAAGCGAAGCACAATCTTGGATAAGACACGCATCATTGATTCAGGATTAGATATATGTCCTCTCTGCTAATAGTATTCTCTGATATCTTCACCGATAGCAGAGCTCTTTTATTAGCCCAGGAAATTTCGAAATACGAAGATAATGTTGTTGTAATATCACTCCAGCCAACTGAGCATATCGATACCTTGGCTTCTGCTAGATGTATTTATATCACTCGCTCTCACCATAAAAGAAATATAATTCGTTGGATAGATTTTTTCAAGAAATCTGTTAGAGCCGGACGCTTACTAATAAAAGATAAGTTTCTTTTTGATAATATTATTGCATCTGATCTGTACTCACTACCTGTTGCGGATAAAATACATCGTATCCAAAGCAGACAAGGGAAGACTCCGAAGTTAATCTATGACTCAAGAGAAATCTATTCGGCACTGGGTTCACTGGCAAAACGCAAATTCTCTCAAGCAGTTATCTCATATATTGAGCGGAAATATCTTTCTTCTGTACATACAGTCCTGGCATCTGGACAAATGGACATAGATTATCTAAAAACTTATTTCCCTAAACATTTACAATACAAATTATTACTAAATCTACCACCTTTTCAAGCAAGAGTCCAATCTTCTTACCTTCGTGACAGATTCTCCATCGCTAAAGAAAAGTTAATTGCAATATATCAGGGAGCAGTATCAGAAGGACGGGGTCTAAAGCCAGCTATTGAAGCTTTTTCATCAATGCCGGAATGGCATTTATGTATAGTTGGTGGAGGGCCAGAAACATCTAATTTTGAAGAATTAGCTAAAGGTCATAAGAATATATCCTTCACTGGCCTTATACCATATAATGAACTCCACTCAGTTACATGTTCGGCGGATCTAGGACTGGCAGTAATTGAACCAATCAGCCTCTCATATTCTTATGCTCTCCCTAATAAGTTATTTGAATATTTTATGGCTGGCCTGCCCGTATTAGTAACAGATTTACCACAGATGAAGGAGGTTATTTCGCAAACAGGTGGTGCTATTGTAATAGAAGGCAATCCTACAGCTGAAAAAATTCAAAATACCTTAGCAGCTATCAAAAGTAAATCTGATCTTGATTCTATGGTAAGCGAAGCAGAGAAAGCTGCTTCAAACTATTGTTATTCTTCACAAGCCGATATTATCCTTGATATAATTAATAAAGGCACTCATTGACATATATATCACTTCTATTACAACAGCTAATTGCTTCGGGCACTCATGTAGTTGGGAAAACACTAACACAGAACGTTGATCCAACTGTTGTACTCTTCTTTAGAGCCGGGCTCGTTAGTTTGGCTTACCTAATAATTATTATGATAGGCCGCAAACGGTTCGCAAGGATACCTCCAAAAGATCTGACTGTAATAGCACTCTTAGGCTTTCTGAATATACCTGTAAATCAACTGCTTTTCCTTAGCTCGCTCAAATTCACTTCAGCACCTAATGTAGCCCTGGCTTACGCCATGACACCTGTCTTCGTACTAATTATTGCTGCTATTTTTCTCCGCGAAAGAATAACAAAACTTAAGGGCATAGGAGTACTATTGGCAATTGCCGGTGCAATCCTAATCATTTCGCAAAATGGGTTATCATTATCTGGGGATGGTTTACTAGGTGATATCTTAGCTTTCTGTGCTTCCCTAAGCTGGGCTTTATATACTATAATAGGCAAACAACCATCTCGAAAATATGGTGCTTTCTATGTGACAGGTCTTGGCATGATCTTCGGATTTTTATTCTACCTCCCCTTATTTTGGCTTATGCCTGAGCCAATGCTTGTAGATACGATTACCATAACAAACTGGATGCAAATTGCTTATCTTGCTTTTATGACTTCGGGAGTAGCTTACGCACTTTGGTATCATGCTCTCACCCGCCTGGATGCTAGTAAAGTGAGTGTATTCAACAATCTGCAACCAATCCTGACCACTCTTTTATCCGTAATATTCCTAAGTTATGTTGTCTCGTGGGAATTTGGTTTGGGAGCTGGATTAATTATCGCAGGCGTTATAGCAACTCAGAAAGGATAAATCTAAGCACGCAGCTTATCTAAAGGTTAACTTTATAAAATTTTTGACAATGATTCGGAGTATTCTCTGATCATTTGGATTAAAACTATTATATAATCTCTAACTCTTTGAATCTTATCAGTTCAGACCTTATTTTATTGTGATACCCAATGCAGTAAAGTGAGAAGATATGAACAAGTTTAAGACAGCCCTAATTGGTGCAGGCGAAGTAGCCCAAAATTTCCATTTACCACTTCTCCGGTCTATGCCGAATGTAGACCTTGTTGCTCTTGGTGACCGAACAATAGGTAAAGGAAGAGCTGTTGCACAAAAATTTTCAATACCTTTTGTCACTACTAGAATAGAAGATATTTGCGAAAGGAGTGACATTGATACGGTAATCCTTACTACCCCAACGGACCTTCACTATAATCAAGCGGAGATGATACTTGAAAGTGGGAAACATCTACTAATAGAAAAACCCGTTGCAAGTGGTTACCAACAAGCAATGATCCTGGCAGAGCTTGCTGCAAAAAAAGGAGTCAAAGTCATGGTCGGCATGAATCATCGGTTTCGCTCGGATGCCAAAATGATGAAAAACTATGTTGCAAATGGTGATCTAGGGCAAGTATACTATATCAAAGCAGGTTGGATGCAGAAAAAGGAAGGCATTAAATGGCAGAAAAAAATTGAAGATGGTAATCGGCCTGGGGTTTTAACAGATCTTGGCTTGTCTCTTATAGACTCTGTACTTTGGTTAATGGACTTCAAAGAAGTAGCTTCAGTCCATGCCTCTAATTTTCATCGTATATCAAATGATTATGAAGATATAGCTGTTGTTCGGATTAGTTTTACAAATGGATCAGTGGCTGTTATTGAATGTAGCTGGGCAATCTATAGTGGAGAAACCAGCTATTTCTGTAATGCTTATGGTAACTTGGGGTCTGCTAGCGTTAATCCATTCAGACTAAATACCTCAAGTGGAGATATAATGAAAGAAGGTGGCTCTGCCGATAAAAAATCAAACGCCATTGTTCACCGAAAATCATACGAAAGCGAATTAAAACATTTCTTTTATGCAGTAGGCGGACATCTACCAGTTATTTCGACAATAGAAGAAGCTGCAATATCACTCAAAATCCTTGAAGCTCTTTATACTTCTGCTAAAACTGATCGGGAAGTAGTCGTAGTATATTGATAATCTGAAGTTTTTTCTGCAATCTCGTGACTTTTTCCGGACTTAAGTGTCTTTCTATCATACAAATCACTAATAAACTAAACCGGGAATTACTTCGCTATTATTTACCTATTAAGTTAACCTCTCCAACTTATACCAGGATTCATAGATAAAATTTTCTACCTATTTCAATGCACTTATGTACATATGAATGAACATAAGTCTTTACCTCAAAATCTGGGGTATGCAGATAGGTAGAAAGATAGTATTTAGGATGTTCCGGGCATTTATTCTATACCTTTTTATCTTTCATATTTATAGACATTTTAGTCTGAGATTTAATCTGCATACCCTTTTTTTAAGTCTCAGCTAATTCATTATCTAAAAAATAAGATTCATAAGTTCAGTAAAAAGGGTTAGAAAGTTCACATGAAGCAGGGCTATTGGGAAAAAAGCTTTATTGTATAGTCTATCAATCCTAAATCTCCAACTTTACCATGCCCTGGTACAACAAGAATTGCTTTATCATATTTTGATTTAACTAACTGTAGGGTTCTGGGCCAAGCTTTTATATCAGCATCATTAAGGTTGCCTTTTCCGGCACCTATCTCTTTTATCATACAGCCGCCAAAGAGTATTTGATCAGTATCAATATAACTCACTATATTGTCAGATGAATGAGCATGCCCTAAATACTCATTAATTATAAATTGATCTCCTACACTAATTGTATCTATTAGATCAAAAGTACGGTCGGGTACAATTTTACCAGTTCGTTTACATTCTTCCAATGTACTTTGAGATGCTATAACAGGAATTTGTCTCTTTTTTAATTCTTCAACTCCACCCATACAATCCTGATGGAAATGATTAGCTACCATCCCTATTACATCGCATTCTAGTTCTTCTTGTATCCATCTGATCAGAGTATCTGTCACGGCAGCACTAACTGGAGTATCAAAAATCAGAGCTTCACCCTGATTATGGTATATCAAGCCATTACAAGGGAAATAACCATAGCCTGGGATATTCAGGTAAGATACATGTAGATAAGTATGCTCTCCTAGTTTGGTTATTTTCAGATTCTCAGTTTCCAGCCCTTTTGGCTTATTGGCTGTAGCACAATAAGCTGGAATCATTATCATAATCGTAATCAAAAATAATCTGACCCAATTCTGAGAAGTCAGAATCATACACCTTCTTCCTCAGCTAACACAGTTTCTTCACCTTTCTCATCTCCAAAAAGCGCCTCAACAAACATTACGGGATCGAATGGCTGAAGATCATTGATTTGCTCACCGACACCAATATACCTTACCGGTAATCCTAATTCACTTGCTATAGCTATCACAACCCCACCCTTTGCTGTACCATCTAGCTTTGTTAATACGATACCTGTTACATTAGCTACTTTAGAGAACTCAAGAGCTTGCTGGATAGCATTTTGTCCTGTAGTAGCATCAAGTACCAAAAAGACATCATCCGGTGCAGATTCTTTATGCTTCTTCATAACACGTCCCATTTTCTCCAGCTCTCGCATTAAATTATGCTTGTTATGAAGCCGACCAGCAGTATCAATAATCACTAAGTCCTTCTTTCTTGCTATTGCAGCTTCCATGGTATCATAAGACACTGCAGCAGGATCGGCACCAGCACCACGCTGTATTATCTCTACATCAGCTCTTTTAGCCCATATCTCCAGCTGTTCATTTGCAGCTGCTCTAAAAGTATCGGCAGCTCCGATGATCACCTGCTTACCGTTTTGACGATAATTATAAGCCAATTTCCCTATTGTTGTAGTCTTCCCAACACCATTAACTCCTATTACCAAGATGGTATGAGGCTTATTATCCGGAGGCAAATCATATAATCTGTCATTATCCGCACTTGGTGATTTCACTAATAGTTCGACCACTATTTCCTTAATAATTGGATAAATACCATCTGCCTCACTCACACCTTCCTTTCTAACTCTCTGGCGAAGATTCTCAATTATTTTCTCAGCGGTATTAACGCCAATATCAGCTGTAATAAGTATTTCTTCAATCTCATCAAGTAGAGATTGATCTATCACCCTACCTGGTCGCAATAACCCATTAATTTGATCTGCAAAAGCATTTTTTGTTCGCGAAAGTCCAGCCTTGAGCTTGTCAAATCTAACAGCTTCAGTAGTCTTCTCGACAACAATATCAACGCTTTCATCGAGCTTATTTTCTACTGACTCTAGCCTGCTGGCGACCTTGTCTATTGTGGTAGTGACTTTTTTCTTAAATCTGTCAAAGAAGCCCATCGAGTTGCCTTTCTATTATGTTGTATTGGGAAAATGGGAGATTACAAATATAGCTATTTAGAGCTGGTTTCGGGAGATTATCAGGCTACTTATACTAGCCCCATCCACTTCCTTACATCCGAATATACTGCCTTCATTACAGAGTAAGGATAATACATTTCTTTCTCTGCTCTAATTCGTCTAAGCGATAAACTAGGTTCCTTTGATATAACAGATTCCATGTCTTTAAAAAGTGATGTGTAGTTCAATCCGTCTGTATTTTCATCTCCAAAATCTTTTTTGGCAAGAACTGATACATTGAGTATGCTATAACTATATTTTTGAATATACTGATTCCTTAATGCGCCTATTCTCTCAAGATCATGTATTCCCTCGGGCTGTAAATCACAAAGTTTATCTGATAAAGCTTTATTTATAAAAGCCGATCCGCTTAATCCCTCTCGCTTTGCTACAGCTTGAATAAGTTTTCCAAGTACTGTGTTATATCTATCTTTCCGGGTGTGCGTACTACGAATAGCTTTAGAGCTGCTCAGCCTAACCCTAGTTCTAGGAGGCTTTTTAATCAACTTTAAGACAGGATATTGTCCTGAAGTAATCTCAATTTGACCATCTGACACCAGTTCATCAATCAGTGCATGCACTTCGGTGGCTGATACATTCTCTAGCAATCCGAATCCACTCTCTTTCCAAAGTAATTTCTCCTTAATTCGAGGTGTAAGTTGGCCGCGCAAAAAATCAACTATAACTACCCGACCATACCTTTGGCCCAACGATACAACCCCTTCCAATATACTCTTCTTTATGCTTGCTTCTTCTTCAATAATATGCTTTCCCGATCCACGACAATCCGAACATTGTCCACAGACACCTTCTGGCATATCACCAAAATACTGTAGGATATAGTTCCTTCGGCAACCCTGAGATTTTATATAACCTAACATCGTATTCAGCATTGTTATAGCTCTTTCTCTATTCCTGCTGAGCTTAAGAAAATCAATTGGAAGATCGTTAGAATTTTCATACCTGGGATTAATACTGTAAGAACCAACAGGCCCACTCATTTTTATACTTGCATATCCATAGCCAGAAAGATATCCAAGGAAATTCGTTACCAGTTCGTGTTTAAGCCCAGCCTTGGAAGCGGTTTTCCTGATATCCAGAGTAGTATACTGCCCCATTGCACTTGTCGGAAGCCCACGTACAATAGCTCTAAGACAATCGCGCTGTTCATCATTCTCTAAATCACGGTCAAGCTGTCTTAGATCTTCTATTGATACTTCAAATCTAACAAGTGCCTGCAAAGAAGAATAACTTGGTAATATAACTTCGTGACGTTCAAGCATTGAAATAACATTTGTCACTTTCACAAGTGGCTCGTCAACTAATTGGGCTATTAAATGGGGTCTTTGTAGAACTGCCTCTGTTTCAGCCTTACTTATTTCCCTGCCAACTGCCTGCCATATTCTCTTTGCAGTCTGCTCTTCAGGGTATTTACAGCTAATAAAAAACTCCTGAAGTTTCTCATCACCCTTGCTATATAAAAGTATACAATCAGCTATCTTTCCATCACGACCGGCGCGGCCTGCCTCTTGATAATAGCTTTCCATAGTTGAAGTTATATCATGATGTATTACCAAACGCACATCAGATTTATCAACACCCATCCCAAATGCGTTTGTTGCAACTATTATTTTAGCATCGTCATTAATAAATGACGCCTGATTGGCTTCTCGTAACTTATCAGTTAGCCCTGCATGATACTTAATTACATCTATATCATGTTCTTTCAGGAAAGTATATAATTCTTCTACCCGTTTTCTGGAACCAGCATAGATAATTGCTGATCCATCAGTCATGCCATTGAGTAACTCAATGATTCGATGTTTCTTATCAGTAGTTATCTCAGTACTATATCGAAGGTTTGGACGATCAAAACCACGCACAAAAACTCTAGGAGAGGCCATCTCCAAGACATTACATATATCTTCGCGTACTTTAGCAGTTGCTGTAGCTGTAAATGCAGCCATTCTATAAGCACCTTCCTGGCCCTCGCGTAAAAGCTCTCCTATTAATCTATATGAAGGCCTGAAATCATGCCCCCATTCGCTAATACAATGCGCCTCATCTATCGCTATAAAAGAGATATCAAGACCGTGTAGAAAAGACCGAAATCTATCACCCTTTAATCTCTCCGGAGAAACATATAATAGTTTCACCTCGCCATTAGAAACTCTAGAATAAATATCCCTTACCTGCTGGTCATCCATTCCGCTGCTGAGATATTCTGCAGCAATATTTTTTGACTTAAGTATAGATACCTGATCCTGCATCAACGCAACAAGTGGCGAAACGACCAAACAAATACCAGACATAACTAAGGCTGGCACCTGGTAACATAGTGACTTTCCAGCTCCAGTTGGCATAACTGCCAATAGATCATCGCCTTCAAGCACAGCCCTGATTATCTCTTCTTGCCCGGGACGAAATGAACTATAACCAAATGACTCCGATAGCACTTTGTTAAGAACATTTTCTTTTCTTCTTCCACTCAAAGAATTATTCCTTCTTCATAATTTCTTCATTATCCTATAGCTCGAATATCAACTCTACAACTTGAGATTATTACAAATAATCTCAAAGTTACCAACCCAGTAACTTCAGGTATGAATTTAACTTAGATAGAAGTAACCGGCAGAAATATAGACATAGTGAGCCTATCAGCAGCCATCAAGAGGAAAAACAACATGTCTATAGAGAACTAGCTAAAAGAGCCTGATCTTCTGGTATCATCTAACTGCGAATAATTTGCTCGCCTAAAAAAGATCCTATATAATAAGAAGATGATACCACCGACTATAATTATCCCCACAAATAATTTACCATAGCTAAAACGCCCTGGATATACATCAACAGAACCATCTTTGGCAGTATGATACTGAGGTGATGAATAATAAAATGCACCATGAAATGGTGTAGACCAATACCAAGGTACTGTACCAAGCAGATACCCCGTCATAAACCCACTACCATAGCCACCGTAACTATGCAAACGATAATTTTGATTAGTCTTGACTCCGTTTTTTCCAGTCACTGGCATCGACTGGGTAACTGTCTTACGAGGTGCTCCATATTTGGAAGTATATTCCTTCTTTGAAGAAAGTTTACGACCACCTACAGATTCCAACCTTTGCTTAGGGCTAGAAAAAGAACTTCTCTTAGCTGCTGTAGTTCTACTTCTGTTAGTTTTTTTGCCAAACGACGAACCGCGAGAGCGCTTAGGAGCTTTACTTCTCCTAAATGAACGACGCGAACCTCCAAATGAACGCCCCCTACGGGCTTCAACTATATCCGGAAGCAGCATAATAGTGAGCAATGCAAGTATAAGCACCCAGCCACGGTATACTAAAATTCGATGAGGACTTTTCATAGTTCTAGTTCTATTTTGATATTAAGCTTATTATAAATACAATACAAAAATGGAGTCAATCAAATCATCAAAAGACTGACTCTGTATAGATGGTATCGTCATAATCACGAAAAGTAAGTTCGGCCTTACATTCAACCCCAAGTTTTACAGGCTTTTTACCTAATACTCTATCCATCAGTGATTGAGAAGTATTATTCTGAGACTTAATATGTAAGAATAGTGATGTTACACCCTCAAGTTCTTCGTCATTCCACGCCAACAAAGTATCATCTATCTCTCCTTCGGAATCTATAGTTAATCTCTGTAGCTTACTCGCTTGCTGTTCTGTAAATGCTGGAGGAGATACCTGAATAGCAGTAAGGTAATCAGAGAACAATGCCTTTGTATAGTCTTGTCCGTCCCCACCCTTATATGAAATGAAAGCATCAAAATCGCCATTTTCATCCATATTAATGAAAAGTTCACGTACACCCGCTATCTGTTCGCCATTCAGATAAACTGCAGTCATCTCCAGTCTACCATTTGATTCTATTATAACCTCTGGCATTTTAGCCCATTCATATTTTTAATTACAAACAATCCTAAACCAACTAACCAATAATCTTTTAAAACTAATTCTCTTTAGAAGTTATTCCTACCGATTTTATCTACATTTATAATGACGAGAATACCCTGAGGTGTATTTGCTGTACCTGTAAGATATGTTCCTGCCTGATCTGCACCCTCGGGAAACGAAAGCTGATTATTTGTTAGATGTATAACTCCCTTCATCTCATCAACTGCAAGGCCAAAGGAATGTCCCTCAGAGCTTTCACATAGCATTATAAAATTATCATCACCATAGGTTGAATGTCCCTCACCCAGAAGCCTAGATGTATCAAAAATCAGAATAGATTCTCCCCTAACCTCAGCAATGCCAATCGCTGTTTCCAGCCCCCCAGGTACTGACGATACATCACCATATCTTATGATATGCTTAACACTTCCCACCCGTACAGCATACGTGTCACCTTTAAGTAAGAATAACAAATACAGTTCGTTGATATCATCAGCTTGATCAGAGATTTTCTTTTCTTGTGTCATATCTAAGTTTGTATTGTAATTAGAAAAAAAGGCAGTTAATTATCATTGCTTTCCATTATCTCTAGTGCCTTAAGATAATAATCCTCAATTCTATCAAATATACTAGACTGTCTTGCAAGTATTTCTTTTTGAACACCATATCCGAATAGCATCAAGCCCAACTCTGCTTTAATCGATGACATCATTAGTTCCTTGTCTTTCATGAACATATCATCATTCCATAAACTATTACTGCGAGCAAGCTTTTCGAATCTTTCAATATTAGCTTCAGATGGCCACCAATTAGCGATGAACCAATTCTCTCCTTTACTCAATAATTCAAGATAATCATTTTTGGATTCTTTCATGATAATATAAGCTACAAGAAAATACATTTTCTTGCTTTTAAGGATTTTATGCATCTTGGTATACTCCTCATCGGATAAGATAATGTCAGGCCATATACCTTTAAGTCCGAAAACTGTTCTCCCTGAGCGGGTTTTGTACGTATCAACCTTACCTTTCGTTGTCCCTAATTTTTCAATCTGAGCCCGAAGACTTGCTTCTTGCTCAGGAGTCAAACCGAAAAACATTTCCTCTGAGAGTGACTCTTCATCATATTCAAGCCTTGGTTCTACCTCTCGCCCTGATGGAGTCATATAACTGGCAACTGTAAACCTGATACCTGTAGAATCTTTAAAATTCCAGGTGTTCTGCACGACACCTTTCCCAAAAGTTTTCTGACCTACTAATACTCCCAGATCATAATCCTGTACTACACCCGAGAAAATCTCAGAAGAAGATGCTGTTTCGGAATCAACTAAAACAATGAGAGGTATACCATATAATTCGCCTCTGCGAGTGGTCCTAAGCTCCAAAGCAAACCTATCACTCCTAGACATTGTTTTACTGACAAGCTGATTACTGTCTAGAAAAAAAGTAGCCAGGTCTCTTGCTGCTCTAAATTTACCACCTGTATTTCCTCTAAGGTCTATAATTATAGATTTGAAATCTTTCCAGTCAATATCAAGTTGACTAGCTAGGTTATTTAAGGTAGCCGAAAATTCATCAGAAGTATTATCACTAAACCTGTCAATAGCTACATAAGCTGCAGGGGATGAATCATCTATCGCAAAAGCTGTCGAAACCGAGGGCAACAAAAAGCTATATCGTTCTATTTCAACACTATCTATACTATTCAAAAAATCATATACAACTGTAGCCGAACTCCCTTCTTCACCATTTAATAAATCTCTGAGCCCGGATAGCGAATCCCCTGTTACATCTCTACCACTAATACTGAGTAACAAACTACCACTTGGTAACCCGCTTTTGCGAGCAGGCCCCTCTGGAAATACATTGTAGACAAGAGCTTTACCATCAACAGGGATATAGTTAAGACCAAAAGAAACAGAACTTCCTTTATCAGTATTCTGCTGAACTAAATACTCCCCCTTATCATAGAAATATGAGAAATCATCGAGTGATTGTAGCATTATCTTAAATGTCTCTTCAGACAATGAGTCTATATCGAGCTCTCGGTAGTAATAGGTATCTATCAGATTCAAAATATCTCTGTATTTACGAGCTTGATATACTGAGCCGGCATCCGGTTTCTTGCTTTCCACCGAATCAATTTTTTCTTCAGCCAGAAGAACTAAGGGCACTAATAAAAAACAATAAAATAAGACTACTCTATACAACTATCTTCCGATCCTTTGTTGAATAATATTCTTTAAATCGTCAGATAGGGTAATATTGTTTCGATTAATAGATTCAAGCAATAACAGAGCTTTTTCCCTATTACCTTGAGAAAGATAAACTCTCATTAACATTTCATTCGATGGAATATGCTTAGGGAAGATATTCAAAGCAGTCATTAGCTGAGAAATAGCCTGATCATACTGCTCGGACATCGCATAATTCCTACCGGAAGCATAGTGAATTTCATGCAGCCCAGGTTTCAATCTGGCAATTACTTCGTAAGCTTGTCCTGCGATTATTCTTTGTTCAGCTCTTTCTGCCGTTTGAGCATACTTGAGCCATAATTGAGGATTTGGATTCTTATTTACCGCTTTCTGATAAAAGGGAAGAGCTTCTGTAAATTGTCCCCTGCCAACAAGAATATTTGCCATATTGATATTAGCTATCTTGTCATCTTTTCCTCTGGGGAGAGATATTGATTTTTTGGCGTATTCATATGCCTGCTCTTCTCTATCAGTAGCCAGATACATTGAAGTAAGATCAAGATACAGATTGATATTCTCCGGATTCAATTGGATACCTCTCAGATAATGCTCTTCTGCCTTATTATACTCTTTTGAAGCCATATTAGAGTTACCTTCTTTCCGATAGTCAATTGCTTTAGCCAGATATGCTTTACCCATATCCAGATAGCCTCGTGGATTATCAGGATAGGTTACCACATTATGCCCCCAAAATGCTTTTCTATCTTCAAATACTTCTTGGTAATCTGTAGTTCTCCATACCAGGAACATCACTAATACAACCGCTATAGAAGCTGGCAGAGGATTAGTTAGCTTAATCCTTTTAGATTTTAGTACTTCTAATAACACTATCATGATGCCCAGCATTGGTAAGTAAGCCCGATGCTCAGCATAGTCGAAGAAATCATCCACATACTGTATCCGAACAAATAAAGATGGCATGAGAATAAATATGAACCAGATCAAGCCAAACATATAGCGCCTACTTGATTTATCACCATACATAAAGAATAACACTATTATGGATATAAGAACCGATGTAATACCGAATGCTAAATCTAACTCCCAGGCTATATTCTCATAATTTTGATAAGTATGTATCAACGACCAAGAAACCGTCAAAACAGCTGAAGCAACCATAGCTACGAGAGCACCCTTCCATGTCTCCCTTGGTTGCCTAAACCTGCCGGCCCAATAAATCAGGGCTGTCAGTAAGACAATAAAAATATAACCAACTCCAATTGTATATGGCTCAAACTTCGAGAGAGGTGCCAAACGATCGGGCAGAAATAATTTCCCAATCATCGATGGTATTGCACGAAAATTGACCAGATATGCTTCAAACCCACTTAAGTCAGGATTATAAGGAATTTTTGCCATTGCTGCTGCCCTGTAAGCATACCAAATACCCCCTATCACAAACCAACCAGCTGCCGCTATAAAATTTGATTTGGTAAATATTTTCTTATCGACAAATAATAACAGATATGCCAGCGCAACAAAGGGCAGCATAACAGCTATTTCTTTAGTAAATATTGCTACAAGGAAAAGTGTTAAATGACTTATTAGTAATATTATCTTCTGCCAATCCCATGCTTCTCTTCGTTCATATAGAATAAATAGTATGAAGCTAGGTAAGAAAAATAGTGACAGCAAACTATCATTTCTACCACTTACCCATGACACTGCAGGTGTAAGTATAGGATGAGTTGCAAATATTACAGCAAAGACAAAACTCTGAAGACTATTATAGCCCAGTATAATAAAAACCCAGTATACTAGTACCGAACACAGAACATGCAACCATAGATTTGTCTCCAGATAGTTCTTCGGATCCTCCACTGCAGCTTTTGCACGCAGAGCATATTCTCTTTTTGCTGAAGAATCAACAGCCTCTATCGACTTCCGCTTATTATTCTCATACTCATCTACACCTTTACGGTAATCAAAGACTAAACTCATACCCAGGACGGGTCTATAATAAGAGGTACCAAAAGTAGTATCCAAGGTAGCAGCATAGGTACCCGAATTGAGAGGCTGAAAATCATAAACAAAGATATTATCATCACAGAATACAAATTCATGATCTGTAGAAGCAGTATAGAGCAAAAAAGCTCCTATACCCACAGTAATTGACATGATAAGCTTTATCCACCAACTACTAAGTACAGCGCCAAGATTTTTATCTTTATTCATTTAAACCCAGGATCATACTAATTATCAACTAATGATTTTACAAAGATAACTGTACCTGGTGAAATCCATATATAAACAATACCAACCTGCCCGGAAGATATCAAAAAAGCCCTACGATATTATTAATCGTAGGGCTCTATAGTCAGCAGAACTCAATGAGTCCTTCAAAGCTGAATCAATCTTAACGCTGTACCTTAACTACTTTTGCAATAGTCTCAGCACCATTAGAAATCGATAGATAGTAATTTCCTTCAGCTATCTCGCTCGATAGTGGAAAGCTCATTCTCTGCGATGAAACTGGATAAGACACACCATTTAGATAACTAGCCACAACCTTACCAGTTACATCTGTAAGCTCTATCGTGAAAATATTATCTGGCTCTTCATTCTCAAGTTCAAAGACAATATTTTCATTAACAGGGTTAGGATAAATATCTGTTGCATTGAAGCTTAAGCCAATATAGTCTTTATCATCAATAATTGCTTCACCTTCTTTGGCTCTTGTTCTCGCAGAAATAAGGGCTTCATCAGGATTATAATTAGCACCTGTACCGCTACCGGCATAAGTGTAAACTGCAAAGTAGTATCTGGTATATCGCGTCAGATCTGTTAAGCTAAATCCATTTGCATTCCCAGAATATACTAATTGCGTATCTGTGCTATTATTATCAAATGCACTTGCCGTATAAGCTGTTCCATCCATCGGGTCAGCATTATCAGTTGATGAACCTTTTCTAGCAAACACCAAAACTCCGTCAGCATCGCTCGGAAGTGTCCAACTCAAGTTTAGATTCCTTCTACTTACTGCTATACCCAAATTAGAAATTTGAGATGGCTGGCCAGCTAAAATATCAATTGTAGCCATTCCCGAAATAAGGCCTGCTGCAGAGGCAGTTATTTCAGCATCATCCATAGCCGAACCAGTAAGATTCGCAGTAATAGTAACTGTAGATGAACCTGAAGACATAGTTCCCGAACCGATCGCTGTATTATTGTAAGTAAGTGTTACATCTGTATCAGCTGTCGCATCAATAGGATCAGAAGACTGATCTAGTAATGTTACGGTTACAGAGAAATCCTCTCCAGACGTAGTAGAACCTGGAATAGATGTGATGCTAAGAGAAGTTGGTTCCGGTAGCGCATCTGTTGTCGCATCGATCTCTTCTACTGTGGAATAATTATAAGTGACGATTGTACCATGATCCGAACCAGCTCTGGTATAAACATCATAATAATAAGTCGTGTTAGCCATTAGGTTCATATCAGTATAGCCTGTACCATTACCAACATATATTACTTCAGAATTACAAGTAGCCAGGGTAGTACCTTCGTCAGCTATAGATCCCTGCATAAGGCCACAGTCGACATCCATTGTATTCCTTAATACAACTACCATATCATTGTTGGCATTAGTCCAAGAGAGCTCAATACTTGTCTGAGTAGTATTATCTATCATCAAATCAGCTACCGGAGAAGGCTGAGCTGCATAAGTATATGTTGTAACAGAATTGGCCATAGCTGAGTAATTCTCATCGCCAGGGACATAACCACCTGTATAAGGTACTACATAGAATATATACTCTGTATCAGGATCAAGTCCATTAACAGTTGCCATGGTAGCCGGGCCATTATATACTACTGAGAATGGGCCAAAATCACCAGGAACATAAATCCCGTAGTCGAAGCTAGTACCAACAGTTTGACCATCTAAGAATGTATCGCCATCATTAGGATAACTACCCAGAACTGAGGCGACATTTGCAAGTACTAAGTAATTATCTGCAGGAACAACTGCATTCATAGCTCCGGTAGTCCAATCCAGCTCTACACTTGTTACTTCACGCTGAGCTACAACTACATCAACAGCGTCCGGCTCAGCAGCTTTAGCAATAAACATCATGGTCTCAGGCTCAGAATAATTTTGAGAACCCTCTTCCTGCATCTGAGGATCAGCGTCATTATTCTGAATACCAACACCCCCGTATCCTGAAGTAGCATCATAATATGTCTCGCCATTGTAAGCATATACCTGAGTAGTATATTCTGTACCAGGCGTAAGCCCAGAAACAGTCACCATAGCCATACCATTATCATTCATGAAGTCTGTTATTTCGATTATCTCATTTGAGTACATGAACATATTACCGATCTGGTATGCAAATCCATCTTCAGGACCGGCTGTAGAGCCAACATCATTAAGTGTTAGAAGAGACCCATCTGCTATATATTGCCAGCTCAACTCTACATCACCATTAGACAATGTATTCATCATTAAGTTCGACGCAGGTGCTGGCTCAGGAGCTAGTGTAGTATGCGTACCGAAAATAGCTTCCCCATAGTTCCTAAGCATACCAGAACCATTATAAGGCACAACAGCAAAGTAAAAAGGTTTATCCATAGGCAGGCCAGTAACCATTACATCTTCAAGACTACCTTGATAAACAAGTCTACCGGCTCCAGCACCAAATGGCTCTGATGCAAGCATGTAATCATTATTATCACCAAAGTACTCCATTCCGTCCATGATAGCTGGCATAGGTCCGTTCAAATCATCATAGGCCAAAACCATGAATCCATCAGCCATTCCATACCATCCAAGCTCCATCGATTCTATTGTTCTCTCACCAAACATTAAGAAATCAGGCGCTGCCGGCTCAGGTGCAAGTGTAGAAATCGGACCTTGCAGTGATAATTCACTGGTAGACATCATATCTCTAGTTCTAATCCAAATAAAGTACTCAGTTGAAGGTAAAAGACCCGAAAACTCATACTCGCTTATCATTCCGATATCAATTGGCGTATCATAGCCTGGAATAAAGTTTGCATCTCGACTAAGCATTACATCGTACGTAACAGCACCCTCGGCATAAACATTATCTGTCCAATCTATGAAGAGCTTACTATCAGTTGCACTAGTCCATTCGATTGTCACATCAATATACATCTGTAACTGAGTATTGAATACTCTAGGGTTACCGGGGGCAGGTTCCAGATTGAACTCTAACCCATTTTCAGTCATCATATATTCATAAATATGAATATCATATTCTGTATCCTCATCGAGATCTGTTACCGACACCATATTACCCGGTCCATTATAGACAAGCACAGAGTTACCAAAATCAGCACCTGGCGCTGCATAAGAGCTTAGTGGCTGATCAAGGTCAGGGAATAATTCGTCCATCATAGGTATATATGGTTCAAGACCAGCTTCAGTAATGAATACAACCCTACCATCGCCATCACCTGGTGACCATACAAATGAAGCATCTTTATAGCCAAGCCCAGAGATACCGATATAAGCAGACTGTTCAAATTCTACACCCTCAGTTTGCTCACCACCTTTACCACCATCCGTACAGATACGATATAGATCAACCATATCATTATAACTGAAATTAGGATCTTGATATTTGTTGGTTGCTAACACAGATCCATCTGAGAACAACTCCAGACCAGCCGCATTATCATTCGGTGACATATAATTATTTACAAACGAAATAGGGCTAAAAGTAGGGTCAGCATTACCAGTCATCTCAATTCTTTGGAGCTGGTTAATATTATTCAGATTCTGATCCTGATAATTACCAGATAGATATAAATAACCATCCATTCCTGCTACAAGGTCACCATAATAAACACCATTAGCGCCTAGTGGATCATTAGTTACACCATTCTGGCCAAAATTAGCATCAAGGCTGCCATCCATCATTAAAGCAGCTATCAATCCACCAGTAAGATTACCAGAAAGTTCCATTGCAACAAAGAGAGTGTAGCCATCGGAAGCCAACTGAACTTTCTGAGCCTGATCCATCATACTTCCAAATGGGAAGGTAGTACCAGCTACTCCAAAAGTAGGATCAATTGTTCCATCAGATAAATATTTATCAACAACCTGGAAATAACCAATAGGCTGACTCTGATTGTCCAGAATTAGATCTTGTCGAGAAGCAAAAATATTGCCCATCATATCGATGAATATCTCTTGAAACGCATCCGCATTCATCGCATTATTATCAACTGACACAATACCATTGCTACCGAAGTTGAGATCTGTAGAACCATCTATATCTAGTTTGCCCAGAATTGCAATATCATTGTCATTACTAGTACCAGAATATATGAGCTCTTGCCCAATAAGTCCTACATCGTTTATCGCAACATCTACTGGAAAAGGGATGTCAGACATACCATTTACACCAAAACTGGCATCTAAAGTTCCATCTTGCAAAAACTTTATAAACAGCATACCATAAACTGTACCACTGGAATTATCAGAATAAGAGGTAGCAACATATAAGTTACCATACATATCAGTAATCACTTTAGGAGCAGTGAAGAATAGATTTCCTGCAAATGGATCCGGATAAGTGAACCTACCGTACATTCCCCAATTCAAACGAAGCATACCATTTTCATCTAAGGCTTGGATAGTAATGCCATCCTGGAGAAGGTTGTTATCTGTATAACCACCGGCAACATAAACATTGTCGTCCATGTCGATTGCTATATCTGTATCGAAATAATTGGCAGCTTCCATAAGTTCAGAGACCCCATTAACACCGAAAGGTTCAATGGGAAGACCCAAAGCACATTCATCATTAGGCTGCTTGCCTTTCAGGGTCATAAAGGTCTCTACATTACCATAAGCTAGGCCATTGATATCTTCAGCAAAAGCCCTTATATAATAATTCGTAAGCTCATCCAATTGGTCAACGATGAGTGTATAATCGTCAGTGCCAAATGGCCCTGATTCAGACACCATTCCTTCATTGTTAATGACATCAGGATTAGGATCAGTAGATGACCATACAAACCCTCTAACATCAACCTGAGGACCATTGGGTACAGCTTCGCCATAGGCATCAACAGCAAAATGTCCTATATCTTGCACTGGTAGAGTAGTTACTATAGGCTGAGCCATTACAGCCACAGCGTATAGGAAAAAAGCAGCTATTATAGCGGTTATTCTCCGCATATCAACTCCTGTAATTATATTGAAAAATGAGATATCGTTTGTTCGGGATTTCAATCCCATCTTGATTCTTTGGATCAATTGTCTTCAGATTGAAAATATATATGAAAACGGGACATTCAGTAGTTCTCTGAGAATTACATAAAAGGAAAATGGAACCTTGCCGACCGTACATATAAAAATTGATTCTTGAATAAAAAAAATCTAACGCCGGATCAATACCGAATCCAAACATAAGGATATTTACTATAATGAGAAAATATTCACTAAACATTAACTCTAACGGTCTATCCGGATCGCTTTTCCAACTTTCTAATTAGGAAATTATGCCTGAAACTCTATTTTCTTCAGATATCGTTGTATTTGGTTTATTAGCAGCTGTGCTTGGGCTCATTTTCTATCTCGCCGAAAAGCGCAAGGGGATATGGCCCAAGATATTTAGGTTTGTTCCGGCTCTACTATTTTGCTACCTTCTACCTGCTCTGCTGAATACATTTAATATTATCTCTGCAGCCAACTCTAATCTTTATTGGGTAGCAAAAAACTTCTTTTTACCGGCATCATTGATTTTACTTACACTCTCGATAGACCTCAAAGCTATACTCGGTTTGGGGCCCAGAGCTTTGGGTATGTTTCTGGCTGGCACCATAGGCGTTATACTAGGTGGCCCTCTGGCCCTTTGGATATTTGGCCTATTCGATACATCATTATTAGCTGATACTGGTAATGAAAGTGTTTGGAGAGGCCTGGCTACACTTGCGGGTTCCTGGATAGGCGGAGGAGCTAATCAAACAGCTATGCTAGAAGTATTCCAGTATGACAAAGAATCTTATAGCGCCATGCTGGCTGTAGATATAATAGTATATAATTTCTGGATGGCTCTCCTTATCTGGGGAATTGGGAAATCAGATGCCATCGATAAATATCTGAAAGCCGACACTAGCAAGATTGAAACTCTTAAGTCTAAGGTTATTAAATTAACACAAGGAAAAGAAGAGCCCTTCTCTTTTTCTCGTTCAATGCAAATTCTGGGTCTAGTCTTCGGGTTAACCAGCCTTTCTCACTGGCTTTCCAGTAAATTCGTAAACTTCATTGAGATTAATACTTCTCAGGCTATAAGATCTTCCTTCTTAGGTGATAATTTCTTTTGGCTCGTTGTGTTATCAACATTTTTCGGGCTTCTACTTTCTTTTACAAAGGCCAAAAAACTAGAAAATCATGGTGCTTCTAAATGGGGAACAATATTTCTTTATTTTCTGATAGCTACAATTGGCATGAAGATTAATCTTGGAGAAACCTTCCAGAATGGAATGTATATTGGCATTGGCTTTCTCTGGATTATCATTCATGGTATCATTATGTTTTTGACAGCCAAAATTATTCGTGCTCCATATTTCTATATAGCTGTTGGCTCAACTGCTAATGTAGGTGGCGCTGCATCAGCTCCGGTTGTTGCCGGCGCTTTTCATCCTTCATTAGCAACTGTAGGTGTGTTGCTAGCTGTCTTTGGTTATGCTGCAGGAACTTATGGCGCAATAATATGTGCAAATCTAATGGAATTGATAAGTAACTAAATGAAAGTAATAAGTCGATACTGGAAAATACCTGCATATCTAATGGTCGTGTGGGGTTTCTTCATCTGTACTATGATTCTGTTAGGATTAATAACAGGTGATATGGAAGATACTGGAAAACATAATGTGCTTTATGGTTCAGTAATATTTGGGCTTGCACCTCTAATAATAGGGATTCTTCTACTGAAAAAGCTTAAGAGTGATTTCAAGTTGATGGACCAAAAAAGAACGCTCAAAAATTTACTTATCCTAGCCAAACAGAACAATGGTAATCTCACTATATCGGAAGTAATAATCAAACTTAATCTAACGGAAAAGGAAGCCAGAGATATTTTGAATCAACAGGTTGTAAATGGATTAGCTACACTAGAGCTAACAGAAGATGGTAATACTTATTACGATTTTAAAGATTATTAAGGATGAATAATATCGCTTATCTTTGTAACTACTTTATTACAATAACTGTTTCGTAGATGTCATATACAAATCATAATCCGAAAGGCACTAAGGGAATTATTCTAGCTGGAGGGGCTGGTACCAGACTCTATCCGCTTACTTCTCTATATAGCAAGCAACTAGTGGCTGTATATGATAAACCTATGATATACTACCCTCTTTCAACTCTTATTCTGGCAGGCATACAAGAGATCCTGATCATCTCAGATGAAAAAACCCTCCCCTACTACCAAAAACTCTTTGGTAATGGAGAACATCTTGGTATGTCAATTACATACGCCAGACAGGACGCACCGAAAGGAATAGCCGAAGCTTTAGTCATTGGAGAAACCTTTATCGGAAATAGCGATGTGGCATTAATCTTAGGTGACAATATCTTTTACGGACCACTCGGTTTCTTAAGAAATGCTGTAAGAAATAATCAGGGTGCCACTATATTTGGTTACTATGTTAACAATCCTGAAGAATATGGCGTTGTAGAATTTGGTCCAGATAATCAAGTACTCTCACTTGAAGAAAAACCAAAAAGCCCTAAATCTCACTATGCTGTACCAGGACTTTATATTTACAACTCTCAGGCTTCCGGTCTGGCAAAAAACCTTAAACCTTCTGCAAGAGGCGAACTTGAGATTACTGATCTCAATAAGGCCTATATGCAAAACAATAATCTAAAGGTAGAGTTAATGAATCGGGGGATAGCATGGCTGGATAGTGGCACTCCTGACTCGCTCCTAGATGCTAGCAATTTTATCGCATCTGTAGAAAAAAGACAGGGTCTGAAAATTGGTTGTGTTGAGGAAGTTGCTCTAAGGATGGGATTTGTTAATCTTAGTGAATTCCAAAAATTACTGAGCAGGTTGCCAAAGAGTTATTATAGGGAATACCTAAGCTCGATAGCAAGAGAAAATCAGTCAAGGAGTATCTAATATGAAATTCCTTTTTTTTGATACTCTTACCAAATCTTATGTAGACTTCAATCCAAGTAAGGAAGGCATAGCATCTATATATACATGTTTCGATGGTTTATGAATGATATATCAGTTCGGCTAAG